>ERZ1673753.34-NODE-34-length-222298-cov-21.529412_pt1 | contig 222298 bp, 206 predicted proteins | sample MGYA00580201_ERZ1673753 | MGnify/ENA primary metagenome ERZ1673753 (study PRJEB41218, sample SAMN15661747) | gut metagenome | host: Homo sapiens | place: Canada: London | collected 2015-08-20/2019-03-30 | study: EMG produced TPA metagenomics assembly of... | reverse complement strand
CGGCGACGAAGTCTGCACCATCTGCGGCGAGATTGTGAAGAAGGGCGAGGTCATCAAGGCCACCGGCCATCAGTATAAGGACGGCAAGTGCACCGTCTGCGGCGTGGCTGATCCCAACTACAAGCCCGGTGTCAAGACTGGCGACGAGAGCAACACTGCCCTGTGGGTCCTGGTGATGGCTTCCGCTGCTCTGCTGGCTGCCGCTGTTGTGGTTCTGCCCCGCAAGAAGCACTCCCGCTAAACGGAAAAACAGCCTGGGATGATCTCCATCCCACGAGCTGAGATGCCCCACCCCCTATAGAGCCAGCCCCCGGCGGATTCCCGCCGGGGGCTGACGCATTTGTTTCCCTTTTCAATACCGGAAGGGGCGGACGACTCTGTCCGCCCCTTCCTGCGTCAGACATGCCGGGTTCCGGCGTTTACCCGCCTGTCCGCATGTTCAGCGGGTCAGCCCGCAGAGGAAGCCCGGTGTCCCGCTTCTGGGGCGGGATAGGCCGGGACATGCAGAAATACCGGCTCTCGTCGGCCACATGGTCCTCCTGCCGGGTGTCCACGTCCTCCGCGTCCGTTTGGTCGAACAGAAGCTCCGGGATCGTCCGGATAAACGCCCGGCACCCGGAGAACACATACAGCATGGGATACCCCTGCTCATCGAAGCTCATGCGGTAGTGCAGCTGCATCCACCCGGGGATCCGGCGGTTGTCCCCCCGGGTGAAGAACACCCGGTGCCGCAGGGCCGTCTCATAGATGCTCTCGCCCCGGCTGGTATCCCAGATGGCCGGGTCCGCCACCCCCTGGATCTCCCGGCCCTTCAGCCAGGGATGGGTGTCCTCTATCCGGCGGATCTCCGCGAACTGCCGCTCCGGCGTCCACCGCACGCCTACATCCGCCTCCCCGGTGCAGCCGTACAGCTCCAGGATCCGATAAATGACTCCGTCGTGGTCCACCGCCCACCAGCCGCAGGAGAAGGGCTTGGCATAGCCGAAGTCATAGCTGCGGTACACCCGCCACTCCCGGGGAATGTCAAAGGGGGCGATGACATGGGTGAACCGCCGGTCCTGATAGTGGGCCGGATCGTTGGTGAACTCCTGGAATACCTGCCCCTGGAACACGTCCCACTTGCCGTCCAGCCAGGCGTCCCGCAGCCGCCGGGGCAGGGCCTGCAGCTGCCGCAGATAGTCCGGCTGGGCCCGCAGCAGAGCCCGGTTGTCCGTGACCTTAGCGAGGATGAACACATAGTCCTCCGGGTTTTCTCCGGCCTGAAAGCGCCGGTCGATGAACAGACGCTTGATGTAGCCGTGGCCCGGGCCGCCGGGGTTGCAGGTGTAATACAGCCGCTTGGGAAATCCGTTGACGCCCCGGAGACAGGCCGCGAACTGCCGCATCCACTCCTCCTTCAGCTGGGTGGCCTCGTCCAGGAAGATCACGTCGTATTCCGCGCCCTGATAGCGGTCCATGTCGCCGTCGGCGGCGCAGTAGCCAAAGTCCAGCACGCTGCCGTTGGGGAACGCAAACTGCCTTGCCGTGGCCCGGTACTCCGCCAGATTGGCCAGCTCCCGGCGAAGAAAGCGGATGTGATTGGCTTCCAGCTCCTGGTAGGTCCGGCGCACCAGCAGCAGCCGGATACCCGGATACCGCAGGGCCAGGAGCTTGGCCTTGGTGCGGACGGCCCAGCTTTTGCCGCCGCCCCGGGCCCCGCCGAAGGCCACATATTTTTTCTCGCACGCCAGAAACTCCCGCTGCCGGGGATTGGGGCGGCCGATGGTGAGGATTTTCTCCGTCATACGCTCCAATCCTCCGTTTCCTCCTCCAGCACCACTCGGAGGGGGCTGCCTCCGGGCTGCTGCCCCTCCAGGGTTTGCTGAAGGTTCATCAGCTCCCGCAGAACGGCGGTCAGCTCCTTGATCTCCCGGGTGTCCAGCTCACCGGCCAGCCGCTGCTCTGCCTGGCGGCGAAGGCCGGCGGCCAGATTCCGCAGCCGGGCGTTGGCCCGCTGGGCATCGGTGCCGTGCCAGCACTCCTGCACCGCCCGGCGGCCGATGGCCGAGGAGGATACGCCGAATTTTTCCGCCAGCTGCCGGTAGCTCCAGCCCTGGGCGTTGAGCTTCTGCACCTCCGCCCAGGGGACGTCGTCCCGTCTTACCATTCCGCCGCCTCCTCTCCGCAGGCAAAGCCCGCGAACACCGCCCGGGCATAGTCTGCCAGACAGTCCGGACACACCGTTTGACCGTTGATGCGGTAGTATCGCCGGCCCCGGTAAATTTCGCCGCCGCACAGGTCGCACTCCGCCGCCGTGCAGCAGCCGTCCTCCTCGTAGATTCGGGGAAATCGCATGGTTATCCACTCCTTTCATCTGTACCGGGACAGGGGAGTGCCGTTGCCCGGTAGGTTGTCCCGCCCCGGGCAACGGGGGAAGAAAATTTCCGGGAACCAGGCCCGGGGTGCAAATTAGACTGGTAATTCTCCGCGGAGTGTGGTATAGTACAAATGTATCCGTGCCTGCAAAATGAATACAGGCTGCAATAATTCGACAGAAATAAACAAAATGTAATCTAAATAGACAGGAGAATGTGACCTATGAATGTATTTTCTTCCTTCCTGCTGGGCCTGGTCCAGGGCGTGGCGGAGTTTTTGCCCATTTCCAGCTCCGGACATCTGGCCATCGCGCAGAATCTGCTGCAGATTGACGCGGAGGTGCCGGAATTCTTTGACGTGCTGCTGCATCTGGGCACCCTGGGGGCGGTGTTCGTGGCCTATTGGCAGGACATCAAGGACATGATCGCCGAGTTCTTCCGGGGAATCGGGGACCTGGCCCACCGGTCAACCCCCAAGCCCCTGCCCCCGGCCCGGAGACTGATTTTGCTGATCATTCTGGGCACGCTGCCGCTGTTCGCGGTGCTGCCCATCAAGGACAAGGTGCTGGGGCTGTCCAACAACATGCTGTTCATCGGCGGGGCACTGGTGGTGACGGGCTTCCTGCTATTCGCCAGCGACCGGGTGAAGAAGGGGAGAAAGAACGAGCGGACGGCGTCGCTGCTGGACGCGGTGGCCGTGGGTGTTGGCCAGGCCATCGCCACGGTGCCGGGCATCTCCCGGTCCGGCATGACCATCACCTCCGGGTGCTTCGTGGGCTTTGAGCGGAAGTTCGCGGTGCGGTTTTCCTTCCTGCTGTCCATTCCGGCGGTGCTGGGGGCCAATATCCTCAGCCTGAAGGATGCCATTTCCGCAGGCGTGGACTGGGGCCAGGTGCCGGTGTATCTGGTGGGCGTGCTGACGGCGGCGGTGTCCGGGTATCTGTGCATCGGCCTGCTGCGGCGGATCGCCAACAAGGGAAAATTCGGCGCGTTTGCGTATTACTGCTGGGCCATGGGTCTGCTGACCATCGTGATGCAGCTGATCAAGTAAGAGAAAGGATTCGTTATGGCGTCTGGACAGAAGAAAAAAACAACTGGAAAGGCCCGGCAGGGCGGCGGTCAGAGCCGCCAGATCAGCCGCAGCCCGCAGAAAAACCCCCGCCCGCCTATCCGGCGGGAGGTGGGCGGCGGCGTGTGCCTGCTGCTGGCCCTGTGTGTGGTGGTCAGCTATTTCCAGGCGGACGCCATCGTTCTGAACCTGCTGGGGGATCTGCTGAAGGGGCTGACGGGGTATGGCTATTGGCTGGCGGCCCCGGCCCTGGCCCTGGCGGGGGTGAACCTGCTGGCCCACCGGGGACGGCCTGTGGCGCTGCGGACCGTCTGCACCCTGGTGACGCCGGTGCTGCTGGGGGCGATCCTGCATTTGTTTTTGTATCAGGGGGAGACCGTTACGGGCCTGGGCCCCATGATGAAGAGCCTGTGGGCCGATGGGCTGCTGCTGAAAAGCGGCGGAGCGGTGGCCGGAGGGCTGGCCGCAGGCATGAAGCGGCTGGTGGGCACGATGGTGTCCGTCATTGTGCTGCTGCTGCTTTTGGCGACGGCGTTGTTGGCGGCGCTGCGGGTATCGCCCCGGGAGCTGGTGCAGCGGGCCAGGGACCGGGTCCCCTACGAGCCCCAGCCGGAGCCGGAGCGCCCGGCGCGGACGGAGCGTCCCCGGCGGCAGCGTCCGTCGGTGGACGTGCCTCTGGATGACGCTCCTGCCCCCCGGGAAAAGACGGCGGACCGGCGGTCAGAGCCGCCGGAGGAGCCGCTGCCCCGGAAGAAGGGAAAGGGCTTCTTTGCCCGCAAGGGCGACGACGTGATGACTCCGGACCAGGTGCTGCGGCCTCAGACCCCTGCGCCGCAGACGGAAGCGCCCACGGTGCAGGAGCCTGCGGCAGAGCCAGTGCAGACACCGGCCCAGGCACCGGCCCAGGAGCCTGTGCCGGAGAAGAAGTCCCGCCGGGGGCAGGCTGCCGCCCAGGAGGTGGAGCAGCATGCCCAGGAGGTGGGACAGGCCATCGAGGAGGAGCTGGCGGAGCCGGAGGAGGCGTATCAGTATCCCCCGGTGACGCTGCTGGACCAGAATACCGACGACAATTATACCGAGGTGGGGGCGGAGCTGCGGAACAACTCCCGCCGCCTGGCCCAGACCATCACCAGCTTCGGCGTGGATGCCAAGCCCGGCGACGTGGTCCACGGACCCAGCGTCACCCGGTATGAGTTCACCCTGGACCAGGGCGTGAAGCTGTCCAAGCTGACGAACCTGGCCGATGACATCGCCCTGGCCCTGGGCAGCGGCGGCGTGCGCATTGCGCCCATCCCCAACAAAAGCTCCGTGGTGGGCATCGAGGTGCCCAACCGGGTGGTGACGGCGGTGCGCATCCGGGACGTCATCGACTCCCGGGCTTTTGCCGAGCACCGGTCCCGGGTGGCCTTTGCCGTGGGCAAGGACATCGGCGGCAACGCCATCGTGGGGGATATTGCCAAGCTGCCCCATGTGCTGATCGCCGGTACCACCGGCTCCGGTAAATCCGTGTGCACCAACTCACTGATCGTGAGTCTGCTGTACAAGTCCACGCCGGAGGAGGTCCGGTTCATCATGGTGGACCCCAAAATGGTGGAGCTGGCCCCGTACAACGGCATCCCGCACCTGCTGATCCCGGTGGTGACGGACCCCAAGAAGGCCGCCGGGGCCCTGCAGTGGGCGGTGTATGAGATGATGAAGCGCTATAAGCTGTTTTCGGAGAACGGCGTGAAGGACCTGGCCGGGTTCAACGCCCTGGCCGGACGCAGCCAGGAGCTGAAAAAAATACCCACCGTGGTGGTGGTCATCGACGAGCTGGCGGACCTGATGCTGGTGGCCGCCAAGGAGGTGGAGGAATCCATCTGCCGGGTGGCCCAGATGGGCCGCGCCGCCGGGATGCACCTGGTCATCGCCACCCAGCGGCCCTCCTCCGACGTGATCACCGGCCTGATGAAGGCCAATATCCCCAGCCGCATTGCCTTCGCCGTGGCCTCGTCCCTGGAGTCCCGGATCATCCTGGACACCACCGGCGCGGAGAAGCTGGTGGGCAAGGGCGACATGCTGTACGCCCCGCTGGGGGCCGGGAAGCCCACCCGGGTCCAGGGCTGCTTCATCACCCCGGAGGAGATCGAGCGGGTGGTGGACTATGTGAAGCAGAGCGGCGAGGCGGAGTATTCCCAGGACGTGATGGACAAGATCGAGCAGGCGGTGAAGGAGAAGGAAAAGGGCGGCGGCAAGTCCGCCGGCGCGCCGGAGCCTGCCGGGGAGAGCCCCGACGACGAGCTGCTCAGCGCCGCCGTGGACGTGGTGCTGGAGACGGGACAGGCCTCCGTGTCCATGCTTCAGCGGCGGCTGAAGCTGGGCTATGCCCGGGCGGCCCGCCTGGTGGATCAGATGGAGGAGCGGGGCTATGTGGGTCCCTTCGAGGGGTCCAAGCCCCGGCAGCTGCTGATCGACAAGGCCAAGTGGCAGGAGCTGAAGATGGCCAAGGCCCCGGCTCCGGAGCCGGAGATCGACCGGAACGGCTCTATCCGCGACGTGTTTGAAAGCCGCGACGCGCTGGATTAACAGAAAACAACAGGGCACCCCGGATGGAAGGATGTCCCGGCGCATTTCGATGCGTAGCAATACGGAGCTCTCCTGGCGGAGAGCTCCGTATTGCTTGAGACTGTCAAAAAAGCGGGATCATCTCCGCCTTCGGAAAGGAAGATAGTTACGAAAGAAACCCATCAGGGGTGTCTTTCGTTTTCAATCACCGCATTTTCAGAACTTTTATGAAAGTTTTGAAAATGCTTGCTCAGCTTGTCAAAAAGGAATTTTGACAAGCTGAGCAATACGGAGCTCTCCTTCAGGAGAGCTCCGTATTGCTTATGATGGCTCACTTCCACAGCGAGCAGATCAGATCCGTGTACGCGGACGGGTTTTCAATGGGCAGACCCGCGATCAGGCAGGCCTGGTTGTAGAGGATCTGGGCGTATTTTTTCGCCTGGTCCGGGTCGGTGATCCGGGCAGTCTCGAAGGCGGCAAAGGCGGGATGATCCACGTTGATCTCCAGAATGCGCTTGGCCTTCATGCCCAGCTCCGGCTGCACGGCGGTGAAATACTTCTCCATCTCGAAGGTGATGCCCTGGCCGCTGGACAGGCACACCGGGTGGGTCTTGAGCCTGGTGGATGCCTTCACCTGGTCCACCTTATCCCCCAGGGCCTCCTTCAGGAAGGCAAAGCTCTCCTGATGGCTGTCGGTCTCGTCGGGCTTCTGCTCATCGCCCAGCTCCAGATCCCCGTCAATGGCGGAGCGGAAGGGCTTGTCCTGGTACTTTTGCAGCATGTCCGGCAGAAACTCGTCGGCTTTGTCGGTGAAGTACAGGATCTCCATGTTGTGGTCCTTCAGCAGCTCCGTCTGGGGCATGTGGTCGATGGCGTCCACGGTGTCGCCGGAGGCGAAATAGATGAACTTCTGCTCCGGCTGCATCCGGGAGACGTACTCCGCCAGGGTCACGGGCTTCTTCTCCGTGGAGGAGTAGAACAGCAGCAGATCCTGGAGCTGCTCCTTCCTGGCCCCGTAGTTGTCCAGGGCGCACAGCTTCAGCTGGCGGCCAAAGCTGCGGTAGAAGGTCTCGTATTTCTCCCGATCGTCCCGGAGCATCCGCTCCAGCTCGGCCTTGATCTTCTTTTCCAGGTTGGCGGAGATGATCTTCAGCTGCCGGTCGTGCTGCAGCAGCTCCCGGGAGATGTTCAGGCTCAGGTCCGGGGACTCCACCACACCCCGGACAAAGTTGAAATAGTCCGGCAGCAGGTCGGCGCAGCTGTCCATGATCATCACGCCGGAGGCGTACAGCTGCAGGCCGGGCTTATAGTCCTCGGTGTAGTACTGGCTGGGGGCCTGAGAGGGGATATACAGCAGCGCCTTATAGGTGACGGCGCCCTCGGCGGACACGGTGATAACGCTTAGGGGCGCGGCGGGATCGCCGAACCGCTCCTGATAGAACTTGTCGTATTCCTCCCGGGTGACATCGGCCTTCATCCGCTGCCACAGGGGCACCATGCTGTTGAGGGTCTCCCACGCAAGGACCTCCTCGTATTCGGGCTTGTCCTGGGGGCTGCCCTCCTTGACCTGGGAGTGGGGCATCATCATCTTAATGGGAAAGCGGATGTAGTCGGAGTATTTCTTCACCAGCCGGCGCAGGGCGTATTCCTGGAGATACTGACCGTATTCGTCAGGCTCCTCGTCGCCGTCGGGCTTGATGTGCATGATGATGTCGGTGCCCACGGCGTCCCGGGTGCAGGGCTCGATGGTGTAGCCCTCCAGGCCGTCGGACTCCCAGCGGTACGCCTGCTCCTGGCCGTATTTCCGGGAGATAACGGTGATGTGGTCGGCCACCATGAAGGCCGAGTAGAAGCCCACGCCGAACTGGCCGATGACGTCGGACTCGGCCTCCTTGTCCAGCCCCTGGCGGAATTGGTAGGTGCCGCTGGAGGCGATAACGCCCAGGTTGTTCTCCAGCTCGTCTGCGTCCATACCGATGCCGTTGTCGCTGACGGTGAGGGTGCGGTTTTCCTTGTCAACGGACAGGGTGATGGCGAAATCCTCCCGCTTGAGCCCCACGTTCTCGTCTGTCAGGGACAGATAACACAGCTTGTCGATGGCGTCGGAGGCGTTGGAGATGATTTCCCGCAGGAAGATCTCCTTATGGGTGTAGATGGAGTGGATCATCAGGTCCAGCAGCCGCTGCGACTCCGCCTTGAATGCCTTTTTTTCCATAAATTGACTCCTCTTTTCTGTCAGCAGCGGGGAGACGCACTGCGTCCCCCCGCTCTGTTATAAAATACGATAGGAAATTTACTTTTTCCGGCACACCAGCCACAGGACCACAGAGCCCACGGCCAGAACGCCGGTGGCAGCGGCGGCGATGACCATCAGCATCCGGCGGTGCTCCCGGGACATGGTGCGGACCTTATCGCACACGAACTCCCAGGTGGTATTGGCCAGGCGGGTGAACAGCTGCACCACGCTGCAGCCCAGCTCCACGGCGCTGTTCAGGGCGGCCTTGCCGCCGGTCAGCAGGACGTTTTTTACTTTTTCCATAAGCTCGCTCCTTACTTCACAGAATTGTACCAGTCGATGACCGGCCGGAGATTTTCGGGACACACGGCGCCGGCGCCCTTGGTGACCATGTCATACGTCAGCTGCTGGGCGGGATTCAGGGGAGCCTTTTCCTCCGGCTGCTTTTTGATCTGGCGGCACCTCGCCTGCATCACCAGGCGACAGGGACCCCGCCGATCCTCTATCCTATACTAAATTATAGACACGATGTTGAAAAATGTCAATTGCTTTGGGAAAATGTTCACAAATTTTACCGCATAAACCGGTCAATGGCCTGGTTCAGGGACTCCACGGCCTCGTTGTCGCCGGACTCCACAGCGTCCACAATGCAGTGGGCAATGTGATCCTTGAGGATCACCCGGCCGGTGCTGTTCAGGGCGGAGATCACCGCCGCAAGCTGCACCAGCACCTCGGCGCAGTCCTCGCCCCGCTCCACCATTTTGCGCACAGACTCCAGGTGCCCCTGGGCCCGGGACAGACGGTTCAGAACGGCCTTGGTCTGGGTATGGCTGTGGGTATGCGGATGGGGGTGGTCGTGGTCATGCGGGTGCGGGTGGGAATGGGTATGCTGGTCCATATTCCGTGTGTCATCTCCTTCTGGCGGGCGTGCCCGGAGCGCCCATGAGCCGGGGGCCTGTTTTCGGGTCGGTGACCTTCCGCTTCGGCACCCGGTCAATGGCCTGCTTCAGCCCCGCGTTCCTGGCGCAGCCGCCGTGGCAGTTCATAGTCAAGTACTCCTTTTGCAGCGATTTCCTACTGAATTATACAGAAATGCAAAATATTTGTCAATCAATTCGATGATTTTATTCACTTGCCCTACATGTATTGCAGTTCTGCACTTTGAGCGTGCGGATCGACTACAAAACCATTGTAATTTCCAAAATACTCTGCTATAATATCTGCGCATGTTTGGCCGCATATCTTGGGAAGGGTGGGCTGTACCACCCGGCCATGAAGCCGTCCGGGCCATTGCAGCCGAGACTCCGGACAGCGAGCTCATCCGCTGGGTGGACGAGGCCCTGCGGGAAAAGTCCGGCTACACCCTGCCCCCCAAAATCCACATCGCCCAGCAGGACGGCGACTATTACAATGTCATGCCCTGCATTTATGAGCGGGGCAACATCGCCATGGTGAAGATGATCGGCCGCCACAGCATCAAGCGGGGCGAGGACCGCTCCAGCATGATGGGCGATATCCTGCTCTATGAGTCCGACACCGGCATCCTCCGGGCCCTGATGGACGGCGAGTACATCACCACCCTCCGCACCGGCATCTCCGCCGCCCGCTCCGCCCGGCTGTTCACCCGGCCGGACTTTGAAACCGTGGGCCTCATCGGCCTGGGGAACATCATGACCGTCTGCATCCGGGCGTTTATCGCCTCTCTGCGGGCGGAGGGGGACCGCCGGGACGTGACGCTGAAGCTCATCCGCTACCACGGCCACCAGCAGCGCATCATGGACCTGTTCCGGGAGGACCCCAACGTGCATTTTGTCCTGTGCGACACCTATGAGGAGGTCATCGGCGGCTCTGACCTGGTGATCTCCGCCATTACCAAGGTCACGGAGAACTTCGTCACCGACGAGTATTTCAAGGAGGGCTGCACGGTGATCCCCATCTGTACCATGGGGTTCCAGAACTGCGACCTGTTCTTCGACCGGGTGTTCACCGATGAGATCGAGCAGATCCGGGGCTTCAAGTACTTTGACCGCTTTGCCCCGGTCACCACCAACGTCACCGACGTGCTCAACGGCGCGGCCCCCGGCCGCACGGACAATGTCCAGCGCATCCTGGTGTATAATTACGGCATTGCCATCCATGACCTGGTCTTTGCCGCCAACATCTATGGCCGGGCCGCCGTTCCCGACACGCCGTACCGCTACTCCCGGGAGAAATACTTCATCTGACGCTGTTCTTGCGCCGTGCGCTCCGGCGTGGTATACTGAAAACAGTTCTGCTTTTGGCAGACATCAGGAAAATGCATTGGATTTTCGCCGCCTGCGTGATATGATAGTGCAAAACGAGAAATGGGAGGTTTTTACCATGGCAATGATCGGATATGTGGCCCGGGTGCTCACCGGCGTCCGCTTCAAGAAAATGAACCACATGATCGACGTGGTGCACCAGAAGTGCGGACAGAACAACGTGCGCACCTTCTTTGATATGCTGTGGTGCGCCGTGCGGTACGGCGCAGGGTATTATGACTACACCATGTTCGGCTTTTACAACATGACCGGCGCCCAGCGGGACACCTACCTCACCCGGGTGCGCAACAAGAAGGTCAGCAATCTCATGAATGATATGGCCCACGACGACGATTTTGACGACAAGCTGCTCTTTAACGTCCGCTTCGCCAAGTACCTCCGCCGGCCCACCCTCAACGGCGAGACCGCTACGGTGGAACAGATGGCTGGGTTCCTGGAGGGCCAGGAGGCCATTTTTGCCAAGATCAACCACGGCTCCTGCGGCAACGGCGTGGAAAAGCTGTATGTGAAGGATTTTGAATCCCCGGCGGCCATGCTGGACTATATCCGGGAGAAGAAGCTGGTGGTGCTGGAGCACGTCCAGGCCCAGCATCCCGATATGGCGCGGCTGCATCCCCAGTCCGTGAACACCATGCGCATCTGCACCGACCTGGTGGACGGCCAGGTGCACATCGCCTATATCACCCTGAAAATGGGACGGGGCGGCGGCGTGTGCGACAACTCCGGCCAGGGCGGCATCCTCTGCCGGGTGGATATCGACACCGGTAAGATCTGCTCCCCCGCCACCGACGACTATTTCAACGTCTATGACCGGCACCCCGACACCGGCATCCCCCTGGTGGGCTATCAGCTGCCCATGATCGAGGAGGCCAAGGCCATGGCCTGTGAGGCCGCCCGGGAGATCCCGGAGGTGGGCCATGTGGGCTGGGATATGGCCATCGGCCCCGACGGCCCGGCCATCATCGAGGGCAATGACTTCCCCGGCACGGACCTGTGCCAGCTGGCCCCCTTCTGCCCGGAGAAAACCGGCCTGTGGCCCTATTACAAGGAGCTGCTTCACCTGTAAAATGGATAACAACAGCCCCGCCGGGTGACCGACGGGGCTGCTGTTATCCAATGATCTTTTCCGGATTCTTCAGGTCCCGGTCGAGCTGCTTGCGGTAGCGGTCCTCCTCGCTGAACACGCACCCGCAGTATTTCTGCATGTAAAAGCCACGCTCCCGGGCCTCCTGCTGGCCTGCCCGGAACCCGGGTCGGAAATCCCGGTACAGGAACGCCACGCCGTAGGCTTCGGCCGCCTCCTCCGCCGTCTGCCGCAGCAGCTCATGGTTCTGGTAGGGGCTGACGAACAGGGTGCTGGTGAAGCTGCCGTACCCGTGCTCTGCCGCATACCGGGCGGTCTCCCACAGGCGGATGTGATAGCAGTGGCCGCACCGGTGGTCGATGTCGCCGCACACCGCCCGGCAGAAGTCCCGCAGGCCATAGTCCTCCCGGACGATGAGCTTCATGCCGATGGCGGGGGCATAGGCCATCAGCGTGTCCCGCCGGGCCTTGTACTCCTGATAGGGGTGGATATTGGGATTATACCAGAAGCTGACAGGCTCGATGCCCTCGCCCCGCAGCTGGCGGATGCAGGACACGGAGCACGGTGCGCAGCAGGTGTGCATCAGTGTTTCCATAAAATCACTTCTCCTTGGGATGCTTCAGCAGCTGACGCAGCCGCTCCAGGGGCTGGGGCAGGGGAGAGGCGGACAGAAACCGGTTGCGCACCTGCTGGAAGGGCTGCTGACAGAAGGCCGCGAAAAAGTCCTCCCGGCTGCCGGAGGCTTCCTGGGGAGCCGACAGAGCCCCGGCGCAGGCTACCGCCTGGTCCAGGGTCAGCTTTTCCCGCTTCAGGGGCAGTGTGTCGAAATAGTGGGCGCCCTTGGCGCTGTTCACCAGCAGCAGGGAAATGCTGTACCGGGGTACCTCCGGGTGGAAGTCCTTGGGCGGGTCCCGGTATATGCCCAGGGTCAGGTCCGCCGGGCGGTCGGTGCTGGTATAGGGACACCGGTGGCATGCCGGGCGCAGAAACAGCCGCTGCCGCAGACCTCGGCCGAAATCGGACTTGCCGAAGGGGGCGTCATACTGGGCGCCTCCGGCGAAGCGGACACGGAATCGCCGGTCCTTTTCCCCGGGCAGCTTGCCGCAGAAGCACACGTCCACCGGCGGCTGCCGCTTGATATACGCCATAGACCGCACCAGTTGGCCCCACACCCCCGGGGAGGACACGCCGCTGCACACCACGTCGCAGGTCAGCAGCCGCTCCGGATGCTCGCCTAAGAAGTGATACAGGCCGTCCACCTGACAGGGGGTGCCGGAGAACAGCACCCGCCGCCCCTGGTCCAGATAGTGGCGCACCCGGCGGAAGCTGTCGCCCAGGTCGCTTTGCACGGGCTTGGCCCCCTGGAGCCGGGGCAGCTCCGCCTTGTCCTTTACGGCGATGTGCCGCACCCGCAGCTCCTGGTCCAGGGCCGCGCCGAACACCACGCCGCCCTCGTCCAGGATATACTCCGCCAGCAGGGGAAATACGCCGCCTGCGGTGGACGCCTGGCGCACGGAGGCGTCGGGGTTCCAGGCGGCGAACACCGCCGGCTCCGGCCGGGGCTCCCGCTGCTTCAGAACGGGGCAGATATGGGCACAGTGGCCGCATTGGATGCAGGCATCGGTGACGGTGGGGTACAGGAACCCCTCCCGGTCCGGCAGCATATGGATGGCCCCCTTGGGGCAGCCGCTGGCGCAGGCGCCGCAGCCGGTGCATCTGCCGCGGTCCGGCAGCAGGGAAGTGGGATAGTCCGTCACGCACTCAGCTCCTTTTCGATGTTTTTGCCATTTTACCACATAGGGCAGGAAAAGACAAGAGGCGGCGGTTATGGGAGGAAATAGGCACTGATGCGCCGGGAAAACGGATTGCCGCACCAGCCTGCGGCTGACTCGAAATGACATATCAAGAAGATTTCCGGTAAGTGGCGGCCGCGAAGGAGGGTAAATACTCAATCAAAAATATTTTTTTTCGTTGACAATTGTGCATAAATATAGTAACATAATTGTACAGAGAACCACAGCTGCAACAGACGGAAATTCGCTGGAAAGGTGAGGGAATCCATCATGAAAAGCATCATCTGGAAAATCGAACTGGCCGCCGCGGTGCTCCTGGCGATCTCGGCCCTGGTGTGGGGCCTGCGCCCCGGCGTGTGGAACTACGGCGGCTTTTACCGCATGACCGCCGGGGAACAGGGCAGGACCTATACCCGCCCGGGCTGCTCCACGGTGGAGGTGACGGAGGACAACCGCCTGCGCATTCAGTCCCCCACGGGGCAGACGGCGGAGTTTACCCTGTCCCTGGCGGAAAACGGCTCCTATCGGGCGGCGGAAATGGCCATGGACGGTGTGGTCCGCAACGTCACCTACAACACCGCCGCCGGAACGTTCATGACAGCGGGTGACAGCTGGTCCATCAGCACCCTGGTGCAGGAGAAGGCCGGGTTCAGCCCGGGTCTGACCGACAACACGCTGTACAGCATGGCCCTGGGCAATCACCAGACCCGCATCGCCGGGCGGCCCGGGGAATTTCTCACGGCGGGGCTGTTCCTGCTGCTGGGCCTGGTGCTCCCCCTGCTGCTGAAGCCCGCCATCGCCCTGGACAAATTTCTGCTGGGCTTTTTCTATCACAACTCGGAAAAGCTCCAGGCCACGGACCTGGCCCGGGGCATCATGCTCCTGCTGGGGCTGGTGGTATCTGTCATCGGCGCCATCTGGTGGTGCATCCTTTTGTTCGGATAAAGATCGGGGCGGGCGCCGGCGTCCGCCCTTTTTCCTGCGGGCCGCCGAGGACGTCGGCCCCTACGAAGCGCCTATTGATAGAACACCCGTGGGGCGGGGCCCATGTCTGCCCACCGTCGTGCCAGCCGACAGGCAGGCATTGTCATGCCCGCCAGCCGGGGCACTTCCTCGAAATCGCCTTGCTTCTTCCGCCGCTGGCGGCGCTTCGGCGATTTCCCCGCCGTCAGCTACCGATAATCTTCTTGATATGTCATTCCGAGGAGACCCATCGGGCCGACGTGGGAATCCGTTTTCCCTGGGCCTGTCGAACGCATAAGGAACGGATTGCCACGTCGCTTCGCTCCTCGCAATGACACCGCAAGAATTACCCCCTGATAACGCGGCCCGCTGAGGGCAGCGGGCCCTACGGACTTGGCTCTCCCTCTGGGAGAGCTGTCACCGAAGGTGACTGAGAGGGCCTGTGGGGGCGGGCGCCGGCGTCCGCCCTTTTTCCTGCGGGTGCCGGAAATCTCCGTCTTGCCCCGGGGGGCGGGGTGTGATACAATGGCCTTACTTTATAATGAAGGAGCGTGTCGGTATGATGCACCTGGAAGCGGACGTATTTACCAAATTCGACAAGCAGTGGGCCCTGGTCACGGCGGGGACCCCGGAGCATTACAACACCATGACCATCAGCTGGGGCGGCCTGGGCACCCTGTGGGAACGCCCGGTGGCCACAGTGTATGTGAAAAAGAACCGCTATACCTTTGCATTTATGGAGGAGAGCGACTACTTCACCGTCAGCTTTTACCCGGAGGAGCAGCGCAGGGCCCTGTCCCTGCTGGGCAGCACCTCCGGCCGGGACGGCGACAAGGTGGCGGCGGCGGGTCTGACCCCGGAGCTCCTGCCCCGGGGCATCACCTTCCGTCAGGCGGAGACTACCCTGGTCTGCCGCAAAATCTATTGCCAGGACCTGGACCTGGAGCAGATCCCCCAGGAGGTCCGGGACGCCTTTTATAAGGACGAGCCCGTCCACCGTATGTATATCGGCGAAGTGGTGGAGATCATCGAGGGGTAAGGGGGGTACGCGTGCAGGCGCTGCCCGGAAAAAAAGGCTTTTCATTCTGCGCCGTCTGCGGTATAATAGGTGCCAGTTTCTGAGCAAGGAGTGACACTATGAAGATCATGACCGACAGCCCCATCCGCTTTCCGGGGCTTTTTGGCGACTGGACCATTACCCTAAGCTCCAAGGCCATCAACATCGGCAACGGCATCTACTGGTACGGCATCCTCATCGCCCTGGGCATGCTGGTGGCCCTGTGGTGGTGCATGCGCCAGCGCACGAAATACGGCATCCGCGAGGATGACCTGATCGACGGGCTGCTGTGGGGCATTCCCTGCGGCATCATCGGCGCGCGGATCTATTACGTTCTGTTCTATCTCAGCCAGTTCAAGGACCACGAGAGCCGGTTCAGCTGGTCCAAGGCCATCGCCATCTGGGACGGCGGCCTGGCCATCTACGGCGGCGTCATCGCTGTGGTCATCGTGGCCATTATCCTGTGCCGCAGCCGCCATATCAAGCTGGGGGCCATGATGGACCTGGTGGTCATGGGGCTGCTCATCGGCCAGGCCATCGGCCGCTGGGGCAATTTCCTGAACCGCGAGGCCTTTGGTGCGGAAACCACCATGCCCTGGCGCATGCAGCTGACCACCACTGCCGGGGCGCTGGTGGAGGTACATCCCACCTTCCTGTACGAGAGCCTGTGGAACCTCATCGGCCTGCTGCTGATCGTTTTTGTGGTATCCAAGGCCAGGCGGTTCGACGGTGAGAACACCTGCTTCTACTTCCTGTGGTACGGCGTGGGCCGCTTCTGGATCGAGGGTCTGCGCACCGACAGCCTGTATCTGTTCAACTGGACCATCGCCGGCCAGCCCATCCGGGTGTCCCAGGTGCTGAGCCTGGTGCTGATGATCGCCGCTCTGGCGGTGCTGTTTTACAACATCAAGCTCCACCCCCGCCGGCCTGAGGACCTGTATGTGAACCAGGTGGCTGCCCGGGAGGCTGCTGCCGCTGCGGCGGCTGAGGCCCCGGCAGAGACCGAAGCGGCGGGGTCCCGGGACGACGCCCCGGAGTCCGCACAGGCGGAGCCTCTGGACGATGAGCCTGCCGCCCCCAAAGACGAAAGCGGCGGGGAGTAAGCCGCGCCGGCCAAGAAAATGACCGGAAAACCTGTAATCGTTTATACCTATGTGCGCTTAAGGCGGACGACCGCAAGGCCGTCCGCCTTTCAGCGCTGTTTTTGACGATTCCTCTTGTTACATAGGACCATCCCCTCCGGGCATAGGATTGCCGTGAAGGAGGGATGACCTATGTTATCGGCGGCATTGCTGCTGCTGTCCAACAGCCTGTTTTTGACCCTGCATTTGTCCGGTAATCCCGGCTCCTTTCCCCGTCCCCTGTCCCGGCAGGAGGAGCGGGAGTGCTTGGAGCAGTGGGCCCAGGGCGATCTGTCCGCCCGCAACCGCTTGGTGGAGCACAATCTCCGCCTGGTGGCGCACATCATCAAAAAGTATTATACCCAGGCCAGCAACCAGGAGGACCTGATCTCCATCGGCACCATCGGCCTGATCAAGGCGGTGAACACCTTTCGGCCCGATAAAAAGATCCGCCTGGCAACTTATGCGTCAAGATGTATTGAAAATGCTATACTATCGCAACGGAACAAACAGCAGTTGAGGTGGAAAACCATGAACCTTTTGGGGCAAAATGGTCTATGTTCTGCCGCCTGAAAGTCCGCAGCTATGTATTGGCTGCGAATGTTGCAGGTACGTTAAAAGTTGCGCCGCTTCAAATTCTCAAGTTCCCGGTCGTCCTTCCACATAAGTTTTTGGATGCCGAGAAGTTCAATCTGCGGTTTTCGGACGCATCCGAGATCACGGAAATTGCGGACAAGCTGCGGTGGTATCGTTATCAAAAAGGACTTCGTCAGCGTGACGCGGCGGACTATGCGGGCATCGACCGCAGTACCTACATCCATTATGAGGAGGCAGGGCGGGACTTTTATCCGAAGGAACATATGGAGAAGCTGGCGGAGCTGTTTGAAGTGCCGCTTGAGAATTTGCTGGATGACTATAACCTGTTTCTGCTGCGGGGACAGGGGGAGCAAATCAAAGCCATACGTCAGCGGCTCGGCTTGACGCAGAAGGCATATGCAGCGCAGCTTGGCGTCCCGCTGCAAAAGTTCAAGCGATGGGAACAGGGTAACGTGCAGATTTTCAAATCCACATGGGAGAAGTATTTCAAGCAGATGTAATCATAGCAAAACGAGCAGACCGGCTGTTGAGGCTGGCCTGCTCGTTTGCTATGTATTATTGTTGCGCTTTCAGATGCTTCACGGCGGCGTCTACCAGTTCCAGCTTCTGCTCCGTGGAACAGGGCAGCTTCTGGACATTTTTCAGCGCCTGCTCGGACTGGAACTTCGCCAGCTCCTGCCCAAGCTCCTGCTGCGCCTGCTTTGATTTCGGGAAGATCAGAAATACTTCCATGGCTGCCCTCCTTTCCAGAGCGTTTTCTTCTTCAATCTATGCGTGTGTTCCGGCTGCTATGTAGACAAATAGAACTCGATTTCGCGGCTGCGAGGGAAATCGTATTGCCGTGTGGCTTTGGTGGTGCGGGAATGCTTGCAATTCAAGGGCTTTTCGCCCCCAAATTGTCTACGCCCGAGCGCCGTTTGCGGGCGGATTTCGCCTTCTGCTGGCAGTGAACCTCCTTGGCGCAGGCGGGGCAGTATTTTGTCCTGCCGGAGCAGACGAGGATGCCCGTGCCGCAGACTTCGCAGCGGCGGAGTTTTTTCAGGCTGAGAATGGCCTGTTCCAGCTTCGGCTGCTGGGGCAGTACGGCGCGGCGAAACCAGCGGCAAAGCAGGCTGTGGGAGATATATTGCGGGCAGACACCGTCCAGCAGCAGGCACTCGCCAGCCAAGAAGTTGCAGCAGCGCTTTGTAAGACCGCGCACGCTGCGGAGATGCCCCGGCGTCAAGCGGAAGAGCGTGCCATCCGGCAGCCGCTCGATGGGGTCAAGCTTGTACATCTTCACCCTCCTTTGCGATGAGCTTTGCATCCGCTGGGTAGTTCAGCGTAATGAGGGCGGGCTTGCCCAGCCCCTGCTTTTTTCGGATAATCAAGCCGCTGTACTCCAGCTCGCGGAAGATCCGCGTGGCGCTCTGGCGGCTGCGGTGGAGTTTGGTTTGCGCCTGTTCCAAGGTGAAGTATAGCCGAATCGTGCCGTCCGGCTCGACGTAACCGTTCTGGCGGGAAATGCTGGCTCTGTCCAGCAGCAGCGAATAGAGCACCTTCGCATCGTTGCTGATGTCCCGCAGGGCTTCGTCTTGGAGAAGGAACCTTGGAAGCGGCACATAGGACGCCGCTGGGCTCTGCGCCGTGAGCTTGCGAAAAGTTTTCATCTGACCTCCTATCCCATCCATCAATCCATCCATTTTTGTGTTGATTGATTGATAGATTGATTCTCTTGTATCTTGATTTATTTCTTATTAGTTAGAGCATGAATTTCAGTCCCAATGAACGGCACAAAAACCGTCGTCCTGAAATCCGGTTGCGGTACGCTCCGGAACGTCAGCTTGTCCACCGTCCGGAAAACCGGTGACGGAAAACCCACGTATGGAAAATCCCGTTGTGGTCAAAGCTCATCCTTTTGCCGCGCTTTCAGCAGCTCCCAGATCTCGGCCTGCCGCGCTTTCAGCTCGGCAACATCGTCTTCATAGCAGCGCCCGGTGCTGTTGATACGGCGGCAAATCTGGTTGATGTTCGAGGCGGCATGGCTGACGGCGGCAGCTAACTTTTTCTGCTCGGTGTAGTCTACCTTGATGATGTAGCCGTCGATCAGCATCTTGCGGGCGTAAGCGCCGAAGTTGTGCGTCCCCAGCTGGCGCATTTTGTGCTGGATGAGATTCAACTCCTGCTCGTTGAGGCAGATTTCTTTGCGGATGGGTCGTGTGCGGTCTGGCATGTATTACTTCCCCCTCAGTTCCAGACAGAACTCATCATCGCCTTCCTTCCGGATTTGCAGGTAATCCGTGTCGGAAAGTTCTGTTAAAACAACGGGAATCCTTTCCTCCGGCATGTTCAGCTGACAGGCCAGCTCCGACAACTCAACGCCTTCATCGCCAAGGGCGTAGAGGATTGCGGCGAAGCCTTTTGCCTCAACAGAAAGGTGCGTGTCTTGCAGCAGTTCTGTGGGGACAGCGGTCATGTGGGTACGGTTGTGGTAAGTGATCATAATGTTTCTCCTTTCAATTTTGAAAAACTTTGTTTGAAGGGCGGCTTGGAAGCGAAGCTGTTTGCCTTTCACTTTACAACGGACAATTTTCAAGAGAAAAACAGGGGTCGAGAGAAAATTATTTTCCCCTTCTATATAACCAACGGACAAAATAAATCAGAGTGTCACGATTTTGTCTCACGGACGTTTTCCTCTCTACCTTTTAACGGACATTTTTCCTCAAAAACTTGGTACCCCCTTTCAAAAAACTTTTCTTGCTCCTGATTCCCCCTCTACTTAGCTAAGAGAATCAGAGACCGGTTTTGTCCCAGATTTCTCGAAAAAGTTTCGGAGACGGCGAAACAATCTCTGTGCATTGCTTCAAATTGCCCTTTCTACTTTCCAACGGACAAAATGATGCGGCATGTCACGGTTCTGTCATAACAAGATCAAAAAAAGAAGCGCCTGCCACTACGACAAGCGCTTTGATTTTGCATCAATTATTCGAGTAAATCCTCTATATCTCTTTGATCGTATTCAGTTTTCTGCATCAGCCGACAGACGCCGTCCGCCTCATCCCGCTGCTGCAAAAGCTGGGCAAACGCCCGATAGAGTGCGGCCTGCCGCCGCTCGATCACGCCGCGATTCTGCTGCATGGCATCCGCTGCTTTGCGGATGGACAGCCCCTCGGAAAAACGTTTCCGGAAGAGATCGGCGTAGTCGTTGAGCACCGTTTTGAGCGACTGCTGGACAAATGCGAGATCCTCACACATGGCCTGATATGCCTCGCGGTTGGATATGCCGATGTACTGCTTCCGCTCCCGGATGAGCTTGTATCGCCGCAGATCCATCCGGTAGTTTTCGCAGATGTCCTTGGCGTATTCATAGTAGGTTCTGCTGCAACGGATGGCGCGCTCCGCGTACTCGTCATCAACGTAAGTGAAGGGCTTGCTCTTGGGCTCCGGAAAGCCGTCCTCATACACTTCGCGGACAGTACCTTCGTCGATTTCTCGCCGTGTCTGGCGGACGTATTTATCCCGCAGCACACCATCGACTTCGACCTGCTCGCAGAAGGAGGTGTACCGGATGAGGTAGTAATGCTCGTTGTCTTCTTTGGAAAAGCTGGCGTCCTTGCAGACCACGATGGACTCGCCGGTGTCGATGTCCTTGAGCAGCCGGACAACGAAGATGGGCTTTCCGTCGTACCGCGTATAAAACCCGGCAAATACCCGTTTGAGCGCCATAAGCGAGTCCTCCTTCCACCGCTTTTCTTACAGTATAGCACAGATTTCGGCGGAGAGAAAGAGCGGCGTTGGGACGGAGAAAACTGGGATTTGAGAGAATAGCAAGCACAGCCGCTGTCTGTACACGCGGCGATTTTGGGATAATCCCAAACCCTTATGATATTGACGGTGATCGGAAAACGATAGTGAGCATTAGTGCCAAAATTAGCGAGCAGAAAATGTGAGTTGGACATTGCTTCGAGACAAGAGAGTTTCGCATCTCAGTGCGAAACTCTCTTGCTTCTGGGTTGAAAAAGTTGTATAATAAAATCAATATTTGCAGCCGGAGGTCGAACGATAATGGCTATTTCATATAACAAGCTCTGGAAATTGCTTGTCGATAAAAAGATGAGCAAAGCTGATCTGCGCAAAGCAGCGGGCATTGCACCTAATACCATGACCCGGCTGCGGCGGGATGAAGAAGTCACGCTGTCCGTGCTCAATAGAATCTGCGTTGCGTTAGATGTCAATATCGGAGATGTGATGGAGTTTACGAATGATGAAAGGGATGGGGGATACAATGGCTGACACAAAGCTTTTTAACATAAAGGGCACAGTAAAAGAATATCAAAGCGGTACTGTCACACTTGAGAAAGAACTTCAGACAGTGATTGAAAATAATATGAATATCTTCTTCGGGGTAACATTTCTTGCCTCTGAGTATCGCACAACGGATGGTGGACGCATGGACAGCATTGGCATTGACGAAAACCATTGCCCTGTCATCTTTGAATACAAGCGGTCTGTGAAGGAGAATGTGATTAACCAAGGTCTATTTTATTTGAACTGGCTTTTGGATCATAAAGACAGTTTCAAAGTGCTTGTGATTGAAAAGTTGGGTTTAAAAGCGGCTAATAACATTGATTGGAGTATGCCGCGAGTTGTATGTGTCGCGGGTGACTTCACAAAATATGATGAGTCTGCAATCAAACAGATGAACCGCAATATTAGCTTGATCCGATATAAGAAATTCGGAGAGGACCTGCTTATGTTCGAGCAAGTCAATGAGAATGTTGTCTCCGCTATTCCTGATAATGAACCCGTCAGCAAAGCAAAAGCTACTGATAAAACGTTCGATGAGCAGATCAGAAATGCTGACGAGAACATTAGAGTGTTGTACGAAAACCTTTCCAACTATATTCTTAGCCTTGGCGATGATATTAGCGAAAGTCATCTGAAGCTATATGCGGCATTTAAGAAAATCAGAAATGTGGTCACGGTAGTCGCCCAAAAGAAAAAGCTGATTCTGAATTTGCCGCTTGATGTGTCTACTGTGTCATTTGAAGAAGGCTTTTCAAGAGATGTTACAAACATCGGTCACTGGGGCTGCGGTGCGGTTGAGCTCTATTTGCAAAGCAGTGCGGATTTCGAGAAGGCAAAGTCTCTAATCGACCGAGCATTTGATGAAAACTAAATGTGAGATTTTCTAACGATTAAAGAAATTGAGGATTTTACTATGCTGCACCCCGGTCTATATGAACAAGTCATCAACAACGCCTTGACGGGCGAGCTTGCGGAGATTCCGGAAGCCCGCAAGTCTGTTGCACCCATTGACAAGGCCGAGGCGTCCAAGGTTCTGGCGCAGTATCTGGCAGATGTGGTTCAAAAGGGCTTGGATAACGTGCTGGACAACGGCGGGGATATTTCTGCCCAAATCGGGCTGACCAACCAGATCGTTGATCTCATTCAAAATACAACGAAAGAAGCTGACTTTGCCGCGCTGGGCGTTGACCGGCGGGCAGAGCAGCTTCTTGCGCTTTTACGGGAGACCGACCCGCGGCTGGCAGTGGGAAAAACGGCGGCGGACATAGAGCGCCCGGAAACCTCCATCGCACAAAGCTCCCTTTTCACCGGGGCTGTGCATGAGCCGCAGATGTTTACAGAGCTCAAAAAGGAAATCGTCTCGGCCGACCGGATCGACATGCTGGTGTCCTTCATCAAATGGAGCGGCCTGCGACTCATCATGGACGAGCTGCGGGAATTCACGCAAAACGGCGGCGAGCTCCGCATCATCACCACCTCCTACATGGGCGCAACAGATGTGAAGGCCATTGAAGAGCTTCGAAAGCTGCCCAATACGCAGATCAAGGTCAGCTACAACACCAAGACGACCCGGCTCCACGCCAAGGCATATATCTTTTACCGCGAAACCGGCTTCACGACGGCTTATGTGGGCTCGTCCAATCTGTCCAATGCCGCATTGACCAGCGGCCTTGAATGGAACACCAAGGTAACGAAACGCGACTTACCCGAAACTATCGACAAGATCGCCGCTACCTTCGAGTATTACTGGAATGACCGCGAATTTGAATACTACGCGGAGGATCAGCGAGAGCGCTTGGCACGGGCGCTGAAAGCGGAAAAATATTTCGACACCAACAATGCCGACGTCTACACCATGGACATCAACCCATATTCCTACCAGCAGGAGATTTTGGACAAGCTGGAGGCAGAGCGCACTGTTCGTGGCTATACGCGCAATCTGGTGGTGGCTGCCACCGGTACCGGCAAGACGGTCATCTCTGCACTGGACTACAAGCGCTTCCGCAAGCAGAATCTGGATAGACCCTGCCGCCTGCTGTTTGTGGCGCACCGAGAGGAAATCCTCAAGCAGAGCTTGTACACCTTCCGCGCCGTGCTCAAGGATGCAAACTTTGGTGAACTGTTTGTGGGTAACTATAAGCCGGAGAGCATCGACAACCTGTTTTTGTCCATACAGACTTTCAACTCACAGAGCTTCACGGAAAAGACGAGTCCCGATTTTTACGATTATATCATCGTGGACGAATTCCACCATGCCGCCGCGCCGACTTACCAGAAGTTGTTGTCCTACTACCAGCCGCGCATCCTGCTGGGCTTGACCGCTACTCCGGAACGTATGGACGGCAAGAGCATCCTGCCGTACTTCAACAATCGTATCGCCGCTGAGATCCGTCTGCCGGAAGCCATTGACCGAAAGCTCCTGTGCCCATTCCAGTATTTTGGCGTTACCGATACGGTGGATCTTGATGCGCTCAAATGGTCCGCCGGTGGCTACCAAAAGAGCGAGCTGGAGCATATCTATACGTTCAGTGGGGCGGTTGCCGACCGCCGCGCCGACCATGTTGTGACGGCACTGCTGAAATATGTGACGGACATTGACGAGGTGAAGGGCCTCGGCTTCTGTGTGACGGTAGATCACGCGGAATTTATGTGCCGCTATTTTAACGACCACAACATCCCGTCCATGTGCCTCACCGGGCAATCTTCGGACGAGGAAAGAGCGGCGGCCAAGCGGCGCTTGGTGTCCGGCGAAGTGCGGTTCATCTTCGTCGTGGACATCTACAACGAGGGCGTAGATATTCCGGAAGTCAATACGGTTCTTTTTCTGCGCCCCACGGAGTCATTGACGATCTTCTTGCAGCAGCTGGGACGCGGTCTGCGTCTATCTGAGGACAAGGAATGCCTGACCGTGCTGGACTTCATCGGTCAGGCAAATCGAAAATACAATTTTGAAGATAAGTTTGCGGCGCTGCTGTCGAATACCACCCGCAGCGTGAGCCGGGAGATCAAAGACGGTTTTGTGTCCGTTCCCAAGGGCTGCTATATCCAGCTGGAGAAGAAGGCGGCCAAATACATTTTGGAGAATATCCGTGCATCCTATGGCAATACGGCTGGGTTGGTGGCTCGCGCAGCCTCCTTTGCGGAGGACAGCGGGCTGGAGCTGACGCTCAAAAACTTCTTGGATTACTACCATCTTGACCCGCGGGCGATCTACAAGTTTTCCTCCTTCTCTCGCATTTGTGCCAGAGCGGATGCCATCGAGGACTTTTCAGAGCCGCTGGAGGATATTCTGACCAAAGCGTTTGCAAAGCTCGCCGTGGTTGATTCTCGCCGCTGGATTTCGTTCCTGTTGGACGTCCTTCCGCGTTTGGATAATCTTGATTTTGCAGCGCTTCCGGATACGGAAAAGCGGATGATGCAGATGTTTTACATCACTGTTTGGGGCAAGGCTGTGGAGGACTGGGACGACGAAGAGGTGCTTAGTAACCTCTATGCCCTGTCTGACAGCGCGGTTCTGCTCGGTGAGCTCATGGAGCTGCTGCGCTATCGCTTCGAGCAGATCGACTTCATCGACGAGCCGGTGGAGTTGGGCTTCGACTGCCCGTTGGATCTGCACTGCACCTATACCCGCGACCAGCTCTTGGTAGCGCTGGACTTTATGAAGCCGTCCACCGTTCGTGAGGGCGTGAAGTGGCTGCCGGAGAAAAACACCGACGTGTTCTTTGTGACGCTGAACAAGGCGGACAAGGACTATTCGCCAACCACCATGTACAACGATTATTCCATCAATGAGAGCTTGTTCCATTGGCAGAGCCAGAGCACCACGGCGGAGAATTCGCCCACCGGTCAGCGCTATATCCACCACAAGGAACGCGGCAGCAAGGTGCTGCTGTTTGTGCGTGAGTTTAAGGCGGACCGTATGACCGGCGGTGCGGAAGCGTACACCTATCTGGGCACGGCGAACTACGTGAAGCACACGGGCAGCAGACCGATGAACATCACCTGGCAGCTGGACCGCCCGATCCCGGCGAAGTTCTTGAAGAAGACAAATAAATTGGTAGTGGGATAAGGAGGAGCGTATGACTGAACTTGAAAAAATAGAGCGGGCAAAAATGTATATGGACAAGCTGGCAAACGGCATCAATCCCATCGATGACACCATGGCTCCAGACGATGATCTTATTAACAATGTTCGGTTATCACGTTGCTTTTTCTTCGTATCTGACGTACTGCGGCAGGTAATTGAAAATGGCGGGACGAAGACGGCTGTGAATAAGAAACCTAAAAAGCTTCCTCTTGAAATCCCCATTGAGAAAAGAAGCCAGTTTGTCTATTCTGAGGTGCCTATTCCGGCCAGCGAAATTGCCAAGCGGATAAACGCTCTGGCTGATAATGACACTATGCAAAAACTTACCTATTCAGGAATTCTCACATGGCTCACGGAAATTGGAATGATGGAATGCGCGCTCACACCAGACGGAAAGCGTACGAAAAGGCCAACGAAAATTGGCGAAGAAACCGGCATTTCCGTGGAAGAACGAACGAGCAGCAACGGACCCTATCAGGTTGTCGTTTACGACAATGCCGCGCAGCATTTTATCATAGACAATCTGGATGCAATTCTCACAGCAGAGAATATGCAGACAGAGATGCAAGGCGCTCCATGGACGAAAGCTCATGATGACTGCCTCATTGACCTATATAAGAAGTCCGTACCGGTGAGTGAGATTGCCATTACCCTAAAGCGCAGCGCATCGGCGGTACGAGGGAGACTAAAAAAGCTTGGATTTGATGCATAGTTTACTTTGCGATGCCACAAGGAGGACACAGATATGGCCTTAATTCGTTGCCCGGAGTGTGGAAATTCAATTTCCGACAGAGCTGAAAAATGCCCTCACTGCGGGCTGCCAGCATCATACTTTTCCTCTTTGAGTAAGAATACTCCGCACATGAAAGAGGCGGGACTGGATTACAAAAATCTGCAAAACGTCCTGATTTCTTTCGAACGAGACCACGCCCAGTTGTTTTCAGCAGAACACTATATTTCGCACAGAGATGCGCAGAGGCTGCGGGATACATATGGAAAATACAACGAGAGCCTAACCAATAAGCTTATTTTTCAATATGTCTGCAATAACGCTGCGGCAATACGAGTTGATATCGATTTGCTGCGCCGCTTTTTGCGCCAGATGCAATCTTTGGATGGAGATATTACGGCGCATAATACCACATATGTGGACCGCGCGCTGGAGCGGGATAAAGACTATTTTGACAATATCCTAAAACAGATTGACCCTAATATCCAGCTGGATGAAGAGCAACGCCGTGCAGTAATTACCGATGATGACTACTGCCTGTTGGTAGCTGGCGCAGGTGCGGGAAAAACCACGACGATGGCTGCAAAGGTCAAGTATCTGGTTGAGAAAAAGAATATAGATCCGGGAGAGATCATTGTGATCTCCTATACGAACAAGGCGATTGGAGAACTGCGTGATCGAATCAATAAGGGACTTGGTATTCCCGCAAAGATCTGCACCTTTCATGCTTTTGCGTATGATATTGTGAAACAGTTTTCGGAAGAACCGCCTGAGATCAATTTCTCTTCCCAGCAGATTATTTTTGATATGCTGGAAAAGTCGATTTTTCACAACAAGCAGCTCATGCGTAACCTGGTTTTGTTCTTGGGATATTATTTTGATCTGTCCGAGGATGTCTTCAAATTTACGGATCTGAATCAATACCACCTTTACAAAGCGGCGCAGGACTTTGAAACACTAAAAAGCGGGCTGGGCGAATACATCAAAAAAGTCGAACAGCAGCGCACGAAAAAGACTCGGACCATAACCGGAGAATATCTGCGTTCCATGCAGGAAGTACAAATTGCAAATTTCCTGTATCTAAACGGACTGGATTATGAGTATGAAAGAGTGTATCCCTTTGGATCACCTTCTCGTAACAAAAAATACACCCCCGATTTCTATATTTCACAAGGGGAGCACAGCGTTTGGCTGGAGCACTATGCACTCAGCGAGAGCGGCTATAACAGCCTGTTTACCCCGCAGCAACGGCAGCGTTATCTTCGCACCATTAGTGATAAGCGTCGTCTTCATAAGACCAATAAAACTACATTGCTGGAAACATGGTCCTTCTATACGGATCGGCGTCCTCTTCTGGACCATCTGAAAGAAGTACTTGAAAATGAGGGCTTTATCTTAAAGCCTCGTAATTTGGAGGAAGTTTATAAGAAGATCGTAGAAACCGGAAAGGACAAGTATATTTATAAGCTGATCATCTTTATGATGAAGTTTATTGAGCAATACAAAACAACCGGTTATGACGATGGCGGCTTCGCTGTTTTGCGAGAAAGAACAGACAATCCGAGAACGCTTCTGTTTCTGGATATTGCCGAGCAGGTGTATCACCACTATCAATCCGTGCTGAAACAGCGCAATCAGATAGACTTTGCAGACATGATAAATGATGCACACTTCTATTTGCAGGAGATTGAGCGGCAGAATGTCACGCTCCCTTACAAGTATATCATCATTGATGAGTTCCAAGACATTGCTCGTCAGAGATTCAATCTAACGAAAAGGCTATCTCAAATTACGCAGGCGAAGGTTGTTGCGGTCGGTGATGACTGGCAGTCGATATATGCTTTTTCTGGCTCTGATATAACGCTATTTACTCGTTTCCTGGAGCTTATGGGGGCTGGAACGGAGTTGAAGATTACTCATACCTACCGTAATTCTCAGGAACTTATCGATATTGCTGGAGGCTTTGTACAAAGAAATACTTCGCAAATCCGAAAGCAGTTGATTTCTCCGAAGCATCTTGAGAACCCGATTGTTCTTGAAGTTTTCGATGATAGTATCAAACCTATGGAGCGACTTGCAGATACCATCGAGCATGTCATTGGTGAGATTATATCTGAATACGGCGAGCAGAGTTCTATTTTGCTGATCGGACGATACAACTATGACATGTACAAGCTGTACCGAACGAATCGGTTCAGCGAATTGCCGGGCGGTGCGATTAGAAGCGAGAAGTATCCAAATGCAAAGATAACCTTTATGACAGCACATAGTTCCAAGGGACTTGGGTATGACAACGTAATTCTGATCAATATGTTCGAAGGAAAATTCGGGTTCCCGTGCCAGATTGAAGATGATCCTATTATTAAGCTCGTTACATATGAGGACAATAGTATGCCCTTTGCAGAAGAGCGGCGATTGTTTTATGTGGCGATGACACGGACAAAAAATAGGGTATATATTGCGGCCCCTAAAACAAAACCATCCAGATTTCTTGTAGAGCTCATTAAAGATTTCAACATTCCGCATAATGATGAGATCAATATGCAAGTGGTGGACCTGTTTAACCTGCGTTGTCCTGTATGCGGTTTCCCGCTAAAGTATGAGTTTAATAAAAACTACGGCTTAAATCTCTGGATATGCACAAATGAGGCAGAGCTTTGCGACTTCATGACCAATGACAGGACGCACATGCATGATATTTTGAAATGTCCTAAATGTACAGATGGTTATTTGATCGTCAAAAAGAATCCGAAGAATGGTGACATATTCTATGGCTGTACCAACTATTTTAACGAAGAAAGAAAGTGCACCTATATGGTGCCGTTAGAGAGCGGTAGCACAAATGATCAATAGCGCAATAATTGTTGCGATATCTCGGATGATGCCTAGATATCACGAACGCATATAGGTAAAAAAGCGAGCAAGGATAGAATTTCCTTGTGAGGTTCACAGTAATATATTATACCCCATTATGCCCTTGATTTCGAGGGTATAATGGGGTATAATTCTACATAATGTATCCTGAATAATAAAAAAGCCTTATATTTCAATCTATAGAGGCCAATTCGTGGTATAATTGGAGCAAGGAAAATGGCAAGAATCCAGCAAAAACCTTGCACTTGAAGGGCAACTATGTATCGTTACAGCAATGGACAGATCAGCCTGGCGGATTTCAAACAGCCGGTGGGCATGAATCTGAAGGAAAGCAACCGTTGGGTAAAGAAAGCCCAGACGATCCCCTGGCTGGAGATTGAGAAGCGCTACGCCGCCCTATTCACCAACCGGAAAGGCAATGTGGCCAAGCCGCTGCGTCTGGCCTTGGGGGCCTGCATCATTCAGGCGGAGTATGGTTTCTCAGATGAAGAAACTGCCCTTATGATCCAAGAGAACCCGTATCTGCAGTACTTCTGCGGGTATCCTGGCTATGATGACGAAAAGCTGCCCTTTGGTCCGTCTTTGATGGTGTATTTCCGCAAGCGCCTGACGCCGGAAGTGCTGGGTGAGATCAATGAGATGATCGTGCGGGACGCAAAGGAGCGTCAGATCAAAGAAGCCGAATCCAAGGATGACGATGATGATTCTGACGGCCAGCCGGGAACTGGCGGAAACAGCGGCACTATGATCGTGGACGCCACCTGCGCGCCGTCCAATATCCGTTATCCTCAGGATGTTTCCCTGCTCAACGAGGCCAGGGAGAACGCCGAAACGCTTTTGGATGTTCTTCACGATCCCGCGGACGGAAAGAAGCCTCGAACGTACCGCAAACGCGCCCGGAAAGATTACCTGAAATACACAAGATGCCGTAAACACACCGCGAAAATGACCCGCAAAGCCATTGGGAAGCAGCTGGCTTACCGCCGGCGCGACCTGAATGCCATCGATGGCAAACTGTCCCTCGGAAAAAATCTGCCCCCTCGCCAGGCGGAGCGTTTGGACACGATCCGCGCCGTCTATGAGCAGCAGAAGTACATGTACGATAACCGTACCCACAGCGTACCTGACCGGATCGTCAGCGTGAGCCAGCCCTTCGTTCGGCCCATTGTGCGGGGAAAAGCGGGAAAGCCGGTGGAGTTTGGCGCGAAGCTGGACATCAGTGTCGTTGACGGATGGACGCGGCTGGAGTGCTGTTCTTTTGACGCCTACAATGAGGCGGGAAATCTGCAGGAAATGACAGAGCGGTTCCGAGCGCGAGAGGGGCATTACCCCAGCCGGATCCTGGCGGACAAAATCTACCGAAATCGGGAGAATCTCAGCTATTGCAAGGCGCATGGGATCCGTCTTTCCGGTCCGGCTCTGGGGCGCCCTAAGAAGGGTGAAACCAGAGACAAGGCTCAGGACTATCGGGATGAGTGCGAGCGCGTGGAAGTGGAGCGCAGATTCAGTCTGGCGAAGCGTAAATGTGGCATGGGGCTGGTCACTGCAAAGCTGCGGGAGACTGCGGCCCATGTGATCGCCATGTCCGTTCTGGTGCTGAATCTCCGCAAGATTCAGCGCGCTCTTTTGAGAATGCTCGCATATCTTCTGGAGATTCTGGCTCCGAAGAAAAATTGGGCACTTGTTCAGTAGACATTACATAGAATAGTATCTCACAGGAGGTGCGCTATGGACTTATCTGAAATGCAAACCCGCGTGGCGGAGCTGGAACAGCAGATATCTGCTCTGCCCGCAGGCTCTGTCACGAAGAAAACCGTCAGCGGCAAGGAGTACTTTTACCACCGTTGGACGGAGAACAAGAAGCGGCGGGAGAAGTATATTCCTGCTGACGAATTGGAGAATTTCCGCGCCAAAATCGAGCGGCGGAAGGAGCTGGAGCAGGAGCTGAAGGCGCTGAAAAAGCAGCTGCCCAAGGCGAAATCTGCGAACCCTTCCGCGTTTACCACCAATGTCCGCACCAGCGAGGCGCTGCGTTCCTTTGCGGCGTCTGTTCGCGGCTATCGCAGGCGCGAGTGCTTCCGGCAGCTGCACGACTTTGTCTACGGAAAGCCGCAGGACAAGGTGTTCATTCTCTACGGCCTGCGCCGGACGGGGAAAACCACTATGATCCGCCAGATTTTCGCGGAGATGAGCGACGCAGAGCTTGCCAAGGCAGCGTTCATTCAGATCACCGCAAAAGACACACTGGCAGACGTGAACCGCGACCTCAAGGCATTGGAAGCACAGGGCTTTCGCTATGTGTTCCTTGACGAAGTGACGCTGATGGAGGATTTCATCGAGGGCGCAGCGCTGTTTTCTGACGTGTTTGCGGCCTGCGGTATGAAGATCGTGCTCTCCGGCACGGACTCGCTGGGCTTCCTCTTTACCGAGGATGAGCAGCTCTACGACCGCTGCATCCTGCTGCACACCACATTCATCCCTTACCGCGAGTTTGAATCTGTCCTCGGCGTTCACGGCATCGACGAGTATATCCGCTACGGCGGCACCATGAGTCTCGGCGGCGTCCACTACAACGAGACCTCTACCTTTGCCAGCAAGGAAAGCACCGACGAATATGTGGACACGGCCATCGCCCGCAACATCCAGCATTCCCTGCGCTGCTATCAGTATGAGGGGCATTTCCGCCATCTGCGGGATTTATACGAGAAGGGCGAGCTGACCAGTGCCATCAACCGGGTGGTGGAGGACATCAACCACCGCTTCACGCTGGAGGTGCTGTCGCAGGATTGGAAGTCCCACGACCTTGGTATTTCCGCCAGTAATCTGCGCCGGGATCGGAAGAATCCGACGGGCATCCTCGACCGCATCGACCTTGCGCTTGTCACCGACAGCCTGCGGAAGCTGCTGGAGATCCGCAACACGGCGGAACAGACCGTGGCGCTGGACGATGTTCACGCGGCGGAGATCAAGGAGTATCTGGACTTGCTGGACTTAACGCGGGAGATCGATGTGCTGCACCTGCCGGATGTCAGCACGAAATCCAGCCGCACGGTGATCGCGCAGCCGGGTCTCCGCTATGCGCAGGCGGACGCGCTGATCCGCAGTCTGCTGCTGGATGAGACGTTCAGTGCCCTGTCTCTTGCGGAGCGCACCGCCGTGCAGCAGCGCATCCTGACCGAGATCAAAGGGCGGATGCTGGAGGATATCGTCCTGCTGGAAACCAAGCTGGCAAACCCCAAGAAGCAGGTATTTGTCCTGCAATTCCCTGTGGGCGAATTTGATATGGTGGTGTTTGACCCGGAGGCGGGCTCCTGCCGGATTTTCGAGATCAAGCACAGCGAGGAAGCTGCGTCGCAGCAGTATCGCCATCTGATCGACAAGCAAAAATGCGCCCAGACCGAGCACCGCTACGGCCCAATCACCGGAAAGATTGTCCTCTATCGTGGAGAAAGCCAAGTGGTAGATGGCATTCAGTATCAGAACGTGGAAGAATATCTGCGAACCCTTGCATGACAAAACCGCCGCCCTGACTGAAAAATCGGGGCGGCGGTTTTATGTGGCATAAAATCGGATAAACTTGTCATACGACAAGCTGTGACGCAAAATAAGCTTGACGTATGACAAGCAAAAAGATATAATGACCTTGAGGTGAAGGTACACATGCAGCTGATGAAAGAAAAGCAGGACCTGACGTATTTGTCGTGGTCCGTTTATCGCAATTCTTCCGGAACCGCTGGTTCTTTTCTGAAAGCATACTCCGAACTCGGCGGAACAAAGACTTACTATAAGCTCTCAAACTTTGATAAAGCACGCGGCATCATTGGGCATGAGTGTGTGAACGAATTGATCGTTGACCGGCTGCTGACGATACTGGGTATTCCGCATTTGTCATACCAACTGATTCATGCAGACGTGACCGTAGACGGCAAGGCGCATGAAGTATATCTCTGCGCTTCGGAGGATTTCAAGGCAAAGAGCGAATCGAAGATTGCCTTGGATGCCTACAAGGAGCTGGAGGCTTTGCCGGATGAATCTGCGCTGGATTTTTGCACTCGCATGGGCTGGAAAGACTATATTTATCAGATGCTTGTCGTGGATTATCTGATTCTGAACCGGGATCGCCACGGCGCCAATATCGAGGTACTGCGCAACAGCCGAAAGAAGACAGTTCGTCTGGCACCCCTGTTTGACCACGGTCTTTCGTTGCTTTGCAGCTGTCCAGATGATACTGCGACAGCAAAATTTGATGTGATGGCTGACAAACCTTGCAACAACTATATTGGCTCGAAGTCCACATGGGATAATCTGCGTATCATTCCGAAGGACAAAATGTCGGAGCTGATGCCGCTTCACGAGAGCGACAGACAGGTTCTACTGGAAGGACTGGACGGCGTGATCTCTCAGACGCTTCAGGACAAGATATGGGAAATGATCTGGAAAAGGTGGTGCGCATATGAAGATTTTTGCAATTCGAGATGAATCGGCGCAGGAACAGAAGAATCTGGCGTACCTCCTGTACTACGAGCAGGAAAAGCGTTTCTATATTGAGTTGCCTGAGAACGCAGACGCATGGGAAACGCCGTTGCTGCTGGATTCCTTTGTGAAGCGTGGGGAAACCACCGTCAATTCTTATTGGAGCAGGATCTGGGTGGAGCAGCGGATTGTTCCGCCCGACCGCCAGAATATAGGCGAGATTTTGCGCGACAATCATCTGAAGGAATACGATGAGTACGAGCTTCTAATGCTGGCAATGGGGCGATGTGCACAGGATGATTATTATCTCGTTCCCATTGACGAGAAGGATCTTCCGGAAGAAATTACGAAGCGCTTCTCAAAGCGAATTGAAGATGTGCTGCCGCTGGAGAATCATTGCCTGCTGGTATTTTTCCGGGATGGTGCGGTGAAGAAATGCAATTTGCAGAAGCACTTTGAAAAGACGAAGGCATTTCAGATCCTTCTCAAGAAGCCGGACTATTTTCAGCATGTGCAGATGCAGACGGGCGGATACGGCGTTGCGTGGGATGTGAACATGACCATCTCGGATGCGTTGCTCTACCGGATTGGTAAAAGCGTTCCTCTAACGGCGGCTGATTTCCGGAACTTTGCCGCCCACAGAGTCATCAACGCGGCGGAAGCGGCGGAGATCTTGGGCTGCTCCCGGCAGAACATCATCGACCTGACGAAACGTGGAAAGCTTCATCCGATCAAAGCGTCGGAAAAGAGTACGCTGTATCTCAAAAGTGAGATCCTGAAACGAAACTGGCAGTAAATATGAGTTATACCCTATTATGTCCTCCGGCGGAATGGCATAATGGGATATAAAGCTTTCTAATGAAATCTTACCATATGATATACGGTCTTGGCGTACCTTCCGATAAGAAATTCAAAATTGCCCAGATGGGCGGTTCGCCTCATGCTACCAAGAAGCCTTCTGACAAGTGCCTGAAAAGTTTAATTTGGTGAATGTTACAGGAAACGCCGTAGGCTCCAGAACCTATGGCGTTTCCTGTATCACAGTTGTTGATTCATCAGATTGGACAAGGTAGCGCATCTATCACTGTAATTGTTTTTTACAGGCCTTTCCTTTCAATATACCAATCAAGCAGCTTCAGCATAAAATCCCGGTCGAGGATGACCAAACGTCTATTGCTTAGTTTTGCGTAATGATAAAGGAAATATTTTAACTGGTCATCTATCAAATTCGGATAAATTACTCCAATAATATCGACTCTATCATCGTGAAATGCAGATAAAGTTTGCTGGATTATTTCTCTCCCTAAGTCGCTGGACTTGGTTATCTTAGAGCTCGTTTTCCCAGATGGAACAGATTTCACTACTCCTTGGAATGTCATATTCTTTCCTTGATACTTTACCAACATTGACACATCGCCAAATTCATGTCCTTGATGTGGCTGGGGAACAAAGCCTTCGAAGCCTTCAAATAACTTTAAGATGCAGCCTATGTCATTTGCTGATTTACATGCTGTTTCTTTGCAGTTTGCGCATTTGTCTTTGGTTGGATGCAAGCACTTTTCTTTTAACGTTTTGTAGATTGCTTCTAAATCATCAACCGATTTTATAAGGTTGCGTTCGTATATAATCTTGAATTCCGAAATTTCGGAGGGCTTTATCTTTTCGTAGTCGGGACTATGTTGAATTGTAATTCCCGCTGAGGATATTGTAATATATTCATTATGTGAAAAGTTAATATCAGGGAAATATAGATGAATGGTTTCAAATAGGTTATCACAAAAGTCATCTGTTGATATTAACTCAATTACTTCATTAATATCATTAAAGCCCGACACATGCCCGTTCTCACAAGCAAACGAAAATGAACCCTGTTGGCTTTCTCCACAGTTGCAACAGATAACACGTCCTGGTTGCTTTCTTGTAATAGAGAATAAACTACTGCCACACTTATGGCAACAAGGAATGGCACTTTCATCGCAAGTTTCGCAGATAAAAGATACTTTTCCGATAAAGAATTTACTTAGGTCAACATAAGTCTGAAATACATCAAATGAAATAGGATACACTTCGATTCCTGATTTTTTGCAGTTCAAAATAGCGTAGGCAATTTCATTTAGAATCGGTATTGCAGAAGCCTTTAGTCCATCCCATTTGGAAGACGTAAACATATTAAAGCCAGTAACAGCTTCAAGTGTTACATCCGTGGAGTTTTGAAAGTAGCCAATTATATCATTGATACGCCGTGTGCTCCAAGTTCGGAACTGCGATGAAGTAAGACTTTTAGACAGGTACAGTTTTCCTTTATTACAGTTTACACCCAGGGTACCTGTTGTAGTTCCGTCTATTTCTTCGATATACTGCGTATTTGTAACATCATAATCTTCATATCCAGCAGGAATACAGCTCAGTTTTTCACTCAGCCGTGAATCCGCAACAGTGATTTTTTCAAGCTGATTTTCCGGTGGATTAGAATTGTGCTTTGTTACCCGCTTGGCGTTATCGCTTGAAAAAACTTTTTCTAATAGTTTATTCGTAATCTTAATATTAGTAATATCTGCCGAATAAAGTCTACTGAAAAACTTCTTAAGAGAGTTCATTAGAACTTCAGGGATGTTATTCATCGCTATAAAATTTTTATTGATCCCCACCCAAACAAAACATTCTTTCATCATATAGATAAAAGTGAACTCGCCGTCGGCATTGATATAATTGAATCTTTGCAAATAAGATAGTGATATCTCGTAGATATCTCCAAATTTAACGGTAGAACAATATTCCAGATTTTTGTACTTGCCATCGTTATCATAGTGCAAGGTGGACAGGTACTCTTGAATTTTGTTTGCCAATTCCTGTTGTGGGACAGTTTTTATGCTTTTCCTTTTAGCCCAAAATAGCGTGAATCCGGGCTTCAGTCCATATCTGTACTTTTCATAGGCTGAATCGATAATTGATACTGTTATTTCTGGTGAGCGTTCAATTAGCTGAATAAGCGTTGCTCTGCTCTGCGAGTTTACAAGTTTTGTTAGATCACTTGTAGTCGATTGTCCTTTGATCTGGAGCAACCGAGATTCAATTAATTCTTTCTCGATATTATTCCAAATCATCCAGCGTATGCCTTTGATCTGCATACTTTCAAGTTTGATTTTCTGTTCTTCTGGAATAGTCAACGCTTATCCCCCATTTCAGTTTATTTTTGAATTATTGAGTAACATATTGCCGAGCAAAATTAACCACTAAATTGAAGAAGATAATTTGTACGCCCAATGTCCATCAACTCGACTTCTGTTCAACTTCTCATTTTCCGCCAGTTCTGCCAAAATTCTATTTGCCGTCGCCGCTGACACCCCGCACAGTTCCCGCACATCGGCGTTCATGATATACTCATGCGTTTGCAAGAACTGCTCAATCTTCTGCCAACGCAGAGTTTTCTTGTCCATCTTTCCGTCGCTCATTGCATCACTCGTGTGGATGGCGTCGATGAGCGATGCTTTGATGACGGAGAGCATAAACTCGATGAACGCGGTGGACTCGCCTGCATCGTTGCTGGCATTGATGGCATCGTAGTATTCCTGCTGATGGTCGTGGATGATGGATTCAACAGGCAGCCATGCAAACACAGGATTCCATTTGGAGAGCAGCAATGTATGCCAGAGCCGTCCAACACGGCCATTGCCGTCTGCAAAGGGGTGGATCAGCTCCAACTCGTAGTGGAACACGCAGCTTCGGATCAACATGTGCAGGTCGCTGTGCTTCGCCCAATCCAACAGTTCCATGACCAGATCAGGAACATATTGCGGCAGCGTGCCGAAATGCAGAACATGTCCTTCCTGACCTACAACGCCAACAGGCCGCGTGCGGAACATGCCGGATTCCTCCACAAGCCCGCGAGTCATGATACCGTGAGCAGTCAGCAGGTCGTCCACGGAGTAGGGGTCAAGCTCGTCCAGCCGCTCGTAAATCTCATAGGCGTTCTTGACCTCGGCAATGTCCTTGGGCGGAGCCAGAACATGCTTGCCATTCAGAACAGCGGTGACCTGTTCCAGACTCAGGGTGTTCTGCTCGATGGCAAGGGAGCCGTGAATGGTTCGGATCCGATTGGTGCGGCGCAGATTGGGGTTGCTGGAAAGATGATCGTGGGCGGAAAGTCTTCCGGTCAGTTCGGAAATTTCTGCAACATCATCAATGATTTTGTTCGTAATTTGAAAAGGCGGCTGTTTGTTTTTCATGAGTACCTCACAGCATAGTTTGATTATCCATATTATAGCATGCATCGCTCATTTCATCAATCATTTTCTCGATGCACATGAGTGATGCCCTCCGAACTGGCACGGTCAGTGCGCGAAAACCTCTGCCGATCCGCAGAAATTTTCAGATTCTTCCCTTGGGTACCTTTTCAAATGGATTCCAATCCGTTATAATATATCTACCAACCTAACGAATAACGCGAGGTGCCGCTATGAAAACGAAAGATACGCCGAAGCAATATGTCATCTACTCCCGCAAGTCCAAGTTCACCGGCAAGGGCGAGAGTATCGAAAATCAGATCGAGCTGTGCCGCCAGTACATCGCCATGCACTTTGGTGACGACGCAGCGGAAAACGTGCTGGTCTACGAGGACGAGGGCTTTTCCGGCGGCAATCTGGAGCGCCCGCAGTTCAAGAAGATGATGAAGGACTCGCAGAAGATTGAATTTGCCGCCATCGTGGTCTATCGCCTCGACCGCATCAGCCGCAACATCGGCGACTTTGCCAAGCTCATTGAGGATCTGGGCGACCGGCACATTGACTTCATCTCCATCCGCGAGCAGTTCGACACCAGCTCCCCCATGGGGCGTGCCATGATGTATATCGCGTCGGTCTTTTCCCAGCTGGAGCGGGAGACCATCGCCGAGCGCATCCGGGACAATATGCACGAGCTGTCCAAGACCGGGCGCTGGCTGGGCGGCACCACGCCCACCGGCTACGCTTCAGAGAGTGAATCCAAGATAACGGTGGACGGCAAGGTGAAAAAGGCCTGCAAGCTCAAACCCATTCCGGAGGAAATTCAGCTGGTCAAGACGATCTTTGAGGTATTCATGGAAACCGGCTCCCTCAGCAAGACCGACCAATACCTGCTGGAGCACCGCTGCGTCACGAAGCGCGGCAAGCAGTTCACCCGCTTTGCCATCCGGGGCATTCTCACAAACCCGGTCTACATGATCGCCGATGAGACGGCGTATCAGTATCTGAAAGAAAACAATGTTGACCTGTTTGCCGAGCGCGCAGAATTCGACGGCGGGCACGGCGTCATGGCATATAACCGCACCCTCCAGCGCCCTGGCAAGGCGAACCAGATCCGTCCCATGGAGGAATGGATCGTGGCGGTGGGTAAGCATCCGGGCATCATCGCGGGCAGCGACTGGGTACGGGTGCAGGCCATGCTGGATGTCAACAAATCCAAGAGCTACCGCAGACCGCGCAGCAATGTGGCGCTGCTGTCCGGCCTTTTACGGTGCGGCGAATGCGGCGATTACATGCGCCCGAAGCTGACCAACCGCCGCACGGCGGACGGTGAGCTGATCTACACCTACATGTGCTCCACCAAGGAGCGCAGCCACGGCACGGTCTGCGCCATGAAAAACTGCAACGGCAACACGCTGGACGCTAAAATCATCGAGGAGATCCGCAAGCTGTCCGCCGACAAAGAAACTCTTGTCAAGTTGCTGGCGCAGACCAAGAAAGTCATCAGCGGCAGCAAGGAGGGCTACGACGCAGAGCTGGCGCTGCTGAAAGAGAAGCATGCCGAAACGGAAGATCGCATCAAGCGGCTGGTGGAATCCCTGTCCGTTGCCAGCGACACCTCAGCAAAGTACGTCATGGAGCAGATCGACGCGCTCCATCAGGAGAGCGAGACCCAGCAGCTGCGCCTTGCCGAGCTGGAAGCCCTCACCGAGCAGAGCCGGATGCTCCATCAGGAGTTTGCCTTCCATCAGGAAATGATCGAATCCTTCGCCAGCGCGGTGGATTCTGCCACGCTGGAGGAAAAACGCCGCCTGCTGCGCACCATCGTCAAAAAAGTGGTTTGGGACGGCAAAAACGTCTATGTATACCTCTTTGCGGAGGATGGAGAGGCAGATTTGCCGCCCATTGACCAACCTATGTATCCGTTGGGAGAGGATAGCAAATGAGATCCTCATGTACTTCCGGGCTCAGCGGAAGCTGCAGGGGGAGGTGTCGCTGTCAGAGGCCATCGAGACGGATAAGGCGGGCAACGCCCTGTACCTGCAGGACGTGGTGGGGGCCGACGACACCATGCAGGAGGACCTGGAGGGCCGGGAGGACCAACAGCTCATCCGACGGTTGGTTGCGGAGCGACTGACACCCCGGGAGGCGGATGTCATCCGCCGCCGCTACGGCCTGGACGGCCACCCGCCCCAGACCCAGCGCCAGGTGGCTGCTGCCTATGGCATCAGCCGCAGCTATGTATCGCGCATTGAAAAACGCGCCCTGGAAAAGCTGGAGGCTGCCCTGCGGGAGCACTGCTATCCGTAAGAACAAAACGGGCGCGGAGATTGCCGCCCGCCGATGAAAAAAGCGAGGGCGGCAGCCCTCGCTTTTTTGCGGTCAATCGTCCCGCTCTGCCTGATGCTCCAGCACGGAGCCGGTGGCAGCGTCGATGACGTATTCATATTCCATTCCGCCGGACTTGAACTCCACCTCGTACAAGGCGCGGCCATTCTCGTTGTCCCATTCCACCTGAAGCTCCTGCACCTGGCCTTCGGACAGGCCCGCGTGCCGCAAGGCGGCACTCTTGGCGGCCTGGGCGCCAATGTCGGAGGTACTGCTGCTGCGGAGGTTCTCCTTCTCGTAATCCAGCACAGAGCCGCTGATGGCGTCCACCGTGACCTCATAGGCGGCGGTGTCGGTGTGGAACTCCAGCTCGTACTCCCAGCGGCCGTCGTCATAGTCCCGCTCCGCCTTGGTAAACGTGGCGGAGGACAGGCCTGCGTGCTTCAGCGCGGCGCTCTTGGCGGCCTCCATGCCAATGTCACCGGAGGGGTTCACGGGAGCGGAGAGCTTCACGTTGGCCGGGCCGCTGAGCACCTGTCCGGTGTAGGCGTCCACCCGATATTCCAGCTCGCCGTGACCGGGGACCTCCAGCTCCACTTCATAGTGGGCGGGTGTCTCGTCCAGCTCCGGGTCCACATCCGCGTCGGCAACATCCGCCGTGGTCAGACCCGCATAGTTGGCTGCCGCCTCCAGAGCCGCCGTCATGCCGATGGGCATCCCCGGGGCCCCGGCCTCGATCAGGTCCCGCAGCTCCTCCACGGACAGCTTTGCCAGCCCCTCGAAGGTCAGGCTGCTGTTGAGGGCCATGGCCTGCCGGATCAGGGCGGCCTTGCCGGTGGAAATGTGGTTGGCCTTGGCCAGCTTTTCCAGGTCCTTGTCCTGCTGCACCGTCTGGCTCAGGACAGCGGCCTGGGAGTCGCCCAAAGCGCCGCCCGCAACACTGGTCAGCTCCTGCTGCAGCCGCTGGGCCCGGGCCTGGTCCTTATCCTCCACGGAGATGAGGATGGCGGAGGACAGACTGTCCAGATATCCGCACCGCACCAGGCTGCCCACGATGGCGTTCACCGCCACGTCCGCCTTGACGCCCTTCAGGTCCCGGCCTCCGTCCATATCCGCCAGCACGGCGGCGGCCTCGTCGTTGAGGGCCTGGCAGGACACCACCTTTTCCCGGCTGTTCACCCGCAGCTCGATGCTGGGGTTCACGTCCAGGGACACCACAGACGTTACGGCGTGGGCCTGCTGCACCAGCACGCCTCCGCCCAGCAGCAGCACCGCCAGGCACGCTGCCATGGCCTGCATCCATTTCTTCATACGTTGATTTTTCTTTTTCATAGGGACTACCGTTCCTTTCCGCTCTGTACAGCGGGAGAGCACGCCAGCCACGTCGTCCGGCGCGGTCTTGTCCAGCGCGGCGGAAAGCCTGCGTTCCATCAGATCGTTGGTCATCGGGCGTCATCTCCTTCCATGTAAGCTCGCATCTTTTTCAATGCTCTGTGATATTTTGACAGGACGGTGGCCAGCGGCAGGCCCAGCGCCTGACCGATTTCCCGGTGCTTCAGGCCCGCCGTGTGCAGCAGGACGATACGACGCTCCTCATCTCCCAGAATGGCCAGAGCATCCTGCAAAAGCAGCCGCTCCTGGGCGTCCAGCCCCGGGCCGTCGTCGGGGATGGCATACCATTCCCGGTCCTCCATGGTCACCTGGCGGTCTGCCCGCCGCAGGTGCATCAGGCACAGATTCCGGCATACCGCCAGCACCCACCCGATGGGAGAGCCTGTGGGACGGTACCGGTCCGCCGTGTCCCAGATGTGAACGAACACATCCTGGGTCAGGTCCTGGGCGTCGTGGGCATTGCGGAGATAGGACAGGGCCAGACCGTACACCGCCGTTCGGGTGCGGCGATATAGCTCGGCCAGATCGTCTTGGCTTCCTGCGGCCACTCCCGAAAGCAGCCGCCGAAGCTCCTGGACCTCCTCCGCAGGGAGGGATGAAGTTGTGTTGTCAATCCTGTGCAGCATCTCTTTTGTCTCCTGTCATCTGGATAATGCACGGCAGGGCGGTTTTATTGCGTCCCCCCGGAGAATTTTTTTATTTATTTTACCACGTTCCGTTTTTGTTTTCCACTCCTTGTGCCAAACAGGAAAAAGAGGTATAATAAAATGAATACGCAAAGGAGGTCGTCCCCATGAAGCTGATGGTTGTCGACGGCAACAGCATATTGAACCGCGCCTATTACGGCATTCGCCCGCTGTCCACCCGGGAGGGCCTGTATACCCATGCGGTATACGGCTTTATCACCACCCTCCAGCGGCTGCTGGACGAGGAGGAGCCGGAGGCCCTGTGCGTCACCTTTGACCGCCGGGAGCCAACCTTCCGCCACCAGGCGGACGCGGACTACAAGGCCCAGCGCAAGCCCATGCCGCCGGAGCTGGCCATGCAGCTGCCGGTGATGAAGCAGGTGCTGGCGGCCATGTCCGTGCCTTGCTATGAGCTGGCCGGGTACGAGGCCGACGACCTCATCGGCACCATCAGCCGCAAATGCCAGGCAGCGGGGTGGGACTGCGTCATCGTCACCGGCGACAAGGACAGCCTCCAGCTGATCACCGACCGCACCAAGGTGAAGCTGGTGTCCACCCGCATGGGCCAGACCACCACCAAGGATATGACCCCGGAGACCTTCCGGGAGCAGTACGGCTTCGACCCCATCCACATGATCGACCTGAAGGCCCTGATGGGCGACACTTCGGACAACATTCCCGGCGTGCCGGGGGTAGGGGAAAAGACCGCCATGGCCCTGGTGCAGGAATACGGCGCCATTGACGAGATCTATCGCCTGCTGCCGGACCTGCACGCCAAGCCCGCCGCCATCCGCAAGCTGACGGAGGGGGAGGAGTCCGCCCGCCACAGCTATTGGCTGGCCACCATCGTCACCGACGCCCCCCTGGACTTTGACCCGGCGGAAAATCTCCGCCGGCCCTTCCGCCCGGAGCTGTACGACCTGTTCCTGCGGCTGGAATTTCAGAAGCTCATCGACAAATACCACCTGCGGCCCCACCAGGAGACGGCAGAGAAGCCCGAGTACGCCACCACGGTGGTCCCCGTGGAAACGGAGGAGCAGGCCCGGACTCTGCTGGAGGAGTGGCGCAGGGCCGATCACGTGGCCCTGTACGCCGCAGCAGACCTGACGGCCATCTCTGTCCATTGGGATACCGGCGAGAGCACGGCACAGACGGCGGAGTTGTGGTCCGGGGGCTATCAGGGGAACTGGAACGCCCTGCTGGGGGCGCTGCTTTCCGGGGACATCCGGAAAATATCTCACAACGTGAAGGATCTGATGCGGACGCTGCTGGACGGCGGCCTCCCGGCGGAGGGCTTTGTATTCGATACGGCCCTGGCGGCGTATCTGCTGGATGCCACGGCAGGGGGCTATGACCTGCAGCGGCTGTTTGTGTCGTATTTCAACCAGGAGCTGGAAAAGCCCGCCCATCTGGAGCCGGACGCCTTCTCCCCTCTGGGAGACCGGGCTGCCGCCTGGGCGTCGCTGCACAGCTATGGCGCAGCGATAGAGGCCCTGTATGGTGTGCTTTTGCCCCGGCTCCGGGAGCAGGGCATGGAAAAGCTGTACTTCGATGTGGAGCTGCCCCTGTGCCGGGTGCTGGCGGATATGGAGCGCAGCGGCTTTCTGGTGGACGGCGGAGCCCTGGCCCGGTTCGGTGCGGACCTGTCCGACACCATCCGCCAGCTGGAGGAGCGCATTTACGCCGCCGCCGGACAGCAATTCAACATCAATTCCACCAAGCAGCTGGGAAAGGTGCTGTTCGAGGACCTGGGACTGCCCCACGGGAAAAAGACGAAAACCGGCTGGTCCACCAATGCGGACGTGCTGGAGAAGCTGAAGGATCAGCCGCTGGTGGCCGACGTGCTGACCTACCGGCAGTATGCCAAGCTGAAAAGCACCTATGCCGACGGGCTTCTGAAGGTCATCGACCCCGACGGCCGCATCCGCACCAGCTTCCAGATGACGGTAACGGCCACCGGCCGCCTGTCCTCCACGGAGCCGAATCTTCAGAATATCCCCACCCGCACGGACCTGGGCAGCAAAATGCGGGAGATGTTCGTGGCGGCCCCGGGCCATGTGCTGGTGGATGCGGACTATTCCCAGATCGAGCTGCGGCTGCTGGCCCACATCTCTGGGGACGAGGCCATGCAGCAGGCGTTCCTGTCCGGGGAGGACTTCCACACCGTCACCGCCGCCCGGGTGTTCCATGTGCCCCAGGACCAGGTGACCCATCAGATGCGCTCCCGGGCCAAGGCCGTGAACTTCGGCATTGTCTACGGCATCTCCGCCTTCTCCCTGTCCCAGGACATCGGCGTCACCGTGGCGGAGGCCAAGGAGTATATGGAACGGTATTTTGCCACCTATACCGGCGTGAGACAGTATATGGAGCAGGTGGTGTCCCAGGCCCGGGAGCGGGGCTATGTGGAGACCCTGTGGCACCGCCGCCGGGCCCTGCCGGAGCTGAAAAGCTCCAATTTCAACATGCGGTCCTTCGGCGAACGGGTGGCCCTGAACATGCCCATCCAGGGTACGGCGGCGGACATCATCAAGCTGGCCATGGTGCGGGTCCACCGCCGCCTGGCGGCGGAGGGCCTGGAGGCCCGGCTCATCATGCAGGTTCACGATGAGCTGATCGTGGAGTGCCCGGAGGCGGAGGCGTCTCGGGTGGAGCAGCTTCTGCAGCAGGAGATGCAGGGGGTGGCAGAGCTGTCGGTGCCCCTGCTGGCGGAGGCCCACACCGGTCGCAACTGGCTGGCCGCCAAGGGCTGATATTGCGTAACGAAACCATTAAGGAGCAAATACCATGACTGATTATTTTGCCGTGCAGCTGCCGCCGGAACAGATCCGCAGCATCAGCTCCATCGGCCTGGCCCATATAGGCGACGCGGTGTATGAGCTGCTGGTGCGCACCTGGCTGTGCGCCGGGGGCAAGGCCACAGGAAAGGGCCTGCACCGGGCCGCGGTGGCCCTGGTGTGCGCCCCCCGGCAGGCGGAGCTGGCGGAGATAATTCTCCCCCTGCTGACCCAGGAGGAGCAGGACGTGTTCCGCCGGGGCCGCAACGCCAACGTCCATTCCATCCCGGCCCATGCCAGCCGGGCCCAGTATCAGCAGGCCACGGCCCTGGAGGCTCTGCTGGGCTATCTGTATCTCCAGGGGCGGCGGGACCGGGTCAACCAGCTGTTCTGCCGGATGATGGAGGGGGAGTAATATGCCGCTGGACGCCATTTGCCTGAGTGCCGTGGTCCGGGAGACCGCCGCCCAGGCGGAAAACACCCGCATAGAGAAGATTCAGCAGCCTGCCCGGGATCAGGTGGTGCTGCTGCTGCGGGGCGGGCGGCGGCTGCTGCTGTGCGCCGGAGCCACCCAGCCCCGGCTGCACCTGACGGAGCAGCTGCGGGACAATCCCTCCCAGCCGCCGATGTTCTGTATGCTGCTGCGCAAGCACCTGGCGGGAGGGCGCATTTTGTCCGTTGTTCAGGAGCCCCTGGAGCGGGTGGTGACACTGACCATCCAGGCCGCCGACGAGCTGGGGGAGCAGCGCCAGTGGCGTCTGATTCTGGAGGCCATGCCCCGGCACGCCAACCTGATCCTGGTGGATCACCAGGGCCGGATCACCGACTGCCTGCGGCGGGTGGATTTCGAGATGTCCCAGCAGCGGCAGGTGCTGCCGGGTCTGTTCTATCACCTGCCGCCCCGTCAGGAAAAGCGCTCGCCCCTGGAGGTGAGCCGGGAGGAGTTTTTGGAGCTGCTCTCCGCCCTGCCGGAGGGCGCGCCGCTGGACGGCTGGCTGCTGGACACCTTCACGGCCCTGCCGCCGCTGATGGCCCGGGAGCTGGTTTGTGCCGCATATGGGTCTGTGGACGCCGGCCTGTCCCGGGACAGGGGCGGGAAATTGTGGGACAGCTTCGTTCTTTGGCGGGACAAAATCACCCGGGGGGATTTTACGCCCACCCTGCTGCGACGGGCCGGCCGGCCGGCGGATTTCACCTATTGCCCCATCACCCAGTACGGCGCTGCCGTGGAGCAGGAGAGCTTCGACAGCTTCGGCAGCCTGTTGGACGAATTTTATGAGGGCCGGGACCAGGCGGACCGGGTCCGGCAGAAGGGTCAGGACCTGATGAAGTCCGCCTCCGCCGCCCGGGACCGGGTGCGCCGGAAGCTGGCGGCCCAGGAGAAGGAGCTGGCCGCCACCCGGGACCGGGAAAGGCTCCGGATATCCGGCGAGCTCATCACCGCCAACCTCTACCGCATGGAGCGGGGCATGAGCTGCCTGACGGCGGAAAACTACTATGAGGACGGCTGTCCGCCGGTCAACATCCCGCTGGATGTGCGCCTGGGGCCCCAGGAGAACGCCGCCCGGTACTTCAAGCAGTACGCCAAGGCGAAAACCGCCGAGAGGGTGCTGACGGAGCAGCTGGAAAAAGGCCGGGAGGAGCTGACGTACCTGGAGAGCGTGGTGCAGGAGCTGTCCCAGGCGGAGGCGGAGCAGGATTTCAACGACATCCGCGCCGAGCTGGAGAGCGGCGGCTATCTGAAAAACCGGGGCAAAAAGCAGCCGGGGTTCCAGCGGGCCTCCAAGCCCAGGCAGTTTACCTCCTCCGCCGGACTGAGAATCCTGGTGGGACGCAGCAACCGGCAGAACGACCGCCTCACCGCCAAGGACGCCGACCGCCGGGACATCTGGCTCCATACCCAGAAAATCCACGGCTCCCATGTGATCCTGTGCACTGGAGGCCAGGAGCCGGACGAGACCAGCCTGTATGAGGCGGCCTGCCTGGCGGCGTACTATTCCCAGGGCCGGGAGGCCGGAAAGGTGCCGGTGGACTATACCCCGGTGCGCTATGTGAAAAAGCCCGCCGGGTCCCGGCCAGGCATGGTGGTGTACACCACCTATCAGACAATATATGCTGTACCGGACGGCCAACTGGTGAAAAAGCTGGCGGCGAAAGCCTGATATCGAAAGGAAGCTTTGCTGCCATATGCCCGAAAGAATGGCCCGGGTGCTGATCATTCGGACGCACGGAGCCGGCAGAGAATGCTTCTGAGTCTTTTAAAAAACCGCAGAATGCGGTTTTTTAAAAGACTGGCAGTTAGCACACTCTAACCATTGGGTGCATATGCGACGGGGAGGAAGATGTGCCGGGCAGCTGGCGGATGGGGTTGGCTTTTGCCGGGAACTGTGATATAATGGCCGAAAAATACCCATTGGAGGAGGAAACGGCATGCGGATCGGAACGGTGGATATCCCCTCGCAGCTGGTGCTGGCCCCTATGGCCGGGGTAACGGACCTGGCATTCCGGCTGATCTGCCGGGAGCTGGGAGCGGGCCTTACCGTAACGGAAATGGTCAGCGCCAAGGCCCTGTGCTATCAGGATAAAAAGAGCCGGGGACTTCTGAAGCTGTCCGACGGGGAGCACCCGGCCAGCGCTCAGATCTTCGGCAGTGACCCCGGGTGCATGGCCGAGGCGGCGTGCATCGCGGCGGAGCTGTCCGGCGCGGACCTGATCGACATCAACATGGGCTGCCCCGTGGGCAAGATCGTGTCCAACGGCGATGGCAGTGCGCTGATGCGGGACCCGGAGAAGGCGGCCCGCATCGCCGAGGCGGTGGTGAAGGCCTCACCGGTGCCGGTAACGGTGAAAATGCGCCGGGGCTGGGACAAGGGAAGCGTCAACGCCGTGGAGCTGGCCCGGATGCTGGAGCAGGCGGGGGTGTCCGCCGTGGCGGTCCACGGCCGCACCCGGGCCCAGATGTACGCCGGACAGGCGGACTGGGTCACCATCCGCCAGGTGAAGGCGGCGGTGTCTATCCCGGTCATCGCCAACGGAGACGTGTTTACCCCGGAGGATGCGGTGCGTATCCTGCACTTTACCGGGGCAGACGCCGCGATGATCGGCCGGGGCTGTCTGGGAAATCCGTGGCTGTTTCAGCAGGCCCGGGCGGCGCTGGCCGGGGAGCCTATCCCGCCGCTGCCGCCCCTGAGCCGGCGGTGTGACACCGCCGTGCGGCAGATTGAGCTGGCGGCCCGGGACAAGGGCGAGCATATCGCCATTCTGGAGGCCCGGAAGCAGTACGCCTGGTACCTCAAGGGCGTGCCCCATGCCGGATATTACAAGGAGCAGATCGTGCGCATGAACACGCTGGAGGACGTCTATCGGGTAACGGAGGGCATCCGCCGGGACCTGACGTAAAAATTTTCAGCCGGCGGGGGAACCTTTTGGGCTCTCTCACCGTCTGATAAGGGAAGGGGGGCGTGGACCGTGGTGGAGGAACAGTGCGTGGCGCAGGCCCGTGGCGGGGACGCGTCCGCCTTTGAGGAGCTGGTGCGGACGTATGAGGCGCCGGTGTACCGGCTGGCGCTGCGCATGTGCGGCGGCCGGGCGGAGGATGCCCAGGAGGTGGCCCAGGAGGCGTTTTTGGCGGCGTGGCGAGGGCTGCCCCGCTTTCGGGGCCAGTGCCGGTTTTCCTCGTGGCTGTATAAGCTGACGGCCAACGCCGCCGTGGATCATTTGCGGAGGGAAAAGCGCCGGCCGGCGGCGGTGCCCCTGGAAAACGCCGGGGAACCGGCGGATCCCCATACCCCCCAGGAGGAGCTGGAGCGGCGGGAGCTGCACCGGGCGGTGCAGCAGGCCCTGGACCGACTGACCCCGGAGCACCGGGAGGTGCTGCTGCTGCGGCAGATGCAGGGCCTGTCCTATCAGGAGATCGGGGCGGCCCTGAGTCTGGAGGAGGGGACGGTGAAGTCCCGGCTCAGCCGAGCCAAGCGGCAGCTGCGAACCATTCTGGCGGAGGGGAACCTTTTGGGGGAACCGGACGTCATACAGGATAGAAGGGGGGCGGGAGAATGACGTGTGATCTGGACCGGGTGGACGCGCTGGCGGACGGCGGGCTGGACGGCCCGGAGGCGAAAGAGGTCATGGAGCATCTGGCCGGATGCCCCCAGTGCCGGGCATATTATGAGGGTGCCCTGGCGGCGGACCGGGTGCTGGCGGATACCGGCATCAACCCTCCGGCGGATTTCGCTGCGGGGGTCATGGAGCGGATCCGGCCCCGGCGGCAGGTGCAGTGGCCCCGGGCGGCGGCAGGACTGGCCGCATGCCTGCTGCTGGCGGCGGGGGCGACCCTGGCGCTGCCCCAGGCGGTCCCTGAGCCGCCGCCATTTTACCGGGAGTACCCTGAGCTGGTGAGCAGCGAGGACCAGACCCTGGTTTTCACCTTAGGCACCAAGGGCACCGACGTATTTGAGGAGGAGACCCGCAAGGAGACGGAAATGCGTTACCGGCAGCTGCCGGGAGAGAGCGTCCCCGTGGTGGAGGATGCGGGCCTGTGCCGCCGGACGGCGGCGGCTCTGGCGCGGCAGGGCATTGCCCCGGACCACCGGGGGGTGTACCGGCTGACGCCCCGGCAGATGGAGACGCTGTATATCCAGGCGCCGGAGTTGGCGCTGATCCACATGGGATCGGTGTTTCTGCTGGACAGCATGGGATAGAATACAAGGAGGAGCTTATGAAAAAGAGAACGCATTGGTTCGTGGCGGCGGGGCTGGCCCTGTGCGGGCTGCTGCTGGCTGCGCTGACCCTGGGACAGCCCCGGGACGTTCCCGAGAGCAGCCGGGACAATGAGGCCCGGCCCGTGGTGCGGGTGATTCCCGCCTGGAAGGGCGCACAGGACCTGGAAAAGCACGCGTATTAAGGAGGAAGCGCATGAAATATGCCTTTTGATGATGGGAGATTTCGGCCCGGGGGACCGGGCGGACATTGGTGCATAAAAAGGAAGGGACCGCACAGGTCCCTTCCTTTTTATGCACCGCTCTGCTCATACACGGCCCGGACGTATTTCCGGCCCCGCCAGATGGTGGCCAGGCACACGACCATAGAGAACCCGCCGCACAGGGTGACGCACAGGCGGTAGTCCAGCACCTCCCCCAGCGCCCCGATGACCAGGGACAGCACGGCGGCCGCACCGGTATACAGCATGGATTCAAAGGCGTTGACCCGGGCCCGGAGCCTTTCCGGAATATACCGCTGCACCGCCGCCTGGCGCATGGTGGCGCTGTTGGTCCCCAAAAATCCGCACAGGCCCCGGCTGGTCAGCATCAGGGGATACGGCAGCCAAAGCAGCAGCATGTCCGTGGCCTCGTACACCATGTACACCAGGAAGGCGAAGCCGTACCGCTTCTTTTCCGGGATCTCCATCCGGTACTGCACAAAGCCGCCCACTGTGCGGCCCAGGAACTCCGCCACGGAGAACAGGGAGTACATGGCCGCCGTCATGCCGGGAAACGTCCGGAAGAACGCCACCAGAATGGGGGAATATCCGCTGGCCACGCCGTTGGTGACGGCCATGTAGCCATAGATGTTCATAAGGCCCTTCTCCTGCCGCAGGTACCGGGCGGCCTCCTTCACATCCGCCCACCAGGCACGGAGGGAGGAGCTTTCCTCCGGCGGGCGGCGCTCCTCGTGAATACGGATGCCGCTTTCCACCGCCGCCGCCATCAGGGACAGAACTCCTTGTCCCACCAGCAGCCATGCCGCTCCCACGGCGTCCAGCAGCACCGCCGACAGGGGCAGCATCATCACCCGCAGAACGGGGTACAGGGTGGAGGCCACGGCGTAGCCCTTTTGCTCCGCCCCCTCCGGCAGCAGCATGGGGAAAATGCTGTTGTACGCCAGCTCGTCAAAGGCTCTGAGGGACGCCAGCACCAGGGAAAAGGCCAGGTAGCCCACATAGGAGAACGTACCCCGCAGAAGATACGCCCCCAGCAGCAGATACATGACGCCGTTGAGCATGTCGCCGCCCACCAGGAAGGGCTTGCGGGGCATCCGGTCCATCCACGGGGCAATGAACAGGGGCAGCAGAAAGCCCGGGATCAGCTCCGTCGCCAGCACCAGCGCCGAGGCCAGGGTGCTGCCGGTCTCGTCGAACACCAAAAACGACATGGCAAAGCCGCCGGCGATGCCGCCTACGGCGCCCAGTCCGCTGGCGGCGATCAGCAGGGTAAAATTCCGTGTCCAGAGTCTGTTTTTCATCGTTTCTCACCTCGGGAATATCATAGCACACTGGTAAGACGATGAAAACGGGGTATATATGGGAATTATTTCTTATAAAAGTCCTATTAAATAAGAAAAATAGGGGGGTATATAGGAAAGCTGCTGTGCTGCGGGGTGGAAGGCGAGCGGGGAGAGACGCTGGGCGGCAGAAAAAACGTAAAAAAAATCGCGGCTCCTGCCGTATTTTTTTGTAAATAAAATATAACGGTTGACTACCAGAGGATTATCTGCGATAATGTAAGTGAAAATATTAGAAAGGAGAACATCCATGAAACGTAGGATCTCTGTTTTGCTGCTGGCGGGCATGCTCCTGGTGCTGACCGCTTGCGGCGGCGTGGTGCGTCCTCCTGTCCGTATCGGGGAAGGTACTGGGAATGCCTGCTTTTCCAGGTCGTATTCTCTGACGGAGGCCTTTGAGGAGGCTGACGTTGTGGCATTGGTCCAGGTAGGGAACTGGCTGGGGGAAAAGACGGAGGGGTTCCCCTATACCTATTACGAAGCCGATGCGTTAGAATGCTACAAGGGTGATATCCCCGCCCATTTTACACTGATGCAGTCCGGTGCATCCTCATCAACCTATGAGGACTACCCACTATATACCTATGGCAACCAGCTGCTGCTGTTTCTGGATCAAACTCAGACAGACGGGGGCGAAGCATATATACAATATCCGGGCGCCTATGTGAATGTTTGCTCCTTTATCACCATGATGTACGTGGCGAACGCAGACGACGGCAGCCGCTACTTTGTGGACCGCTTCGGCCTGATGACTTATGAGGAGCTGAGGGCTAATCCAGGCTCCGCGACACTGGGGCAGCCGGCCGCTCAGCTGCGGGACCGTGGGCTGATGGCGGAGCTGAGCGACAATGTGAAGGGGACGGATAAGCTGCTGGCGGAGAGCCTGGCGGCAGCGGGCGATATGCAGAGCAACCCACACGTCGGCATTTCCGCCTTTGTCTATTCCGAGGACACCCTGAAGGCGCTGTTCGCCTCGCTGTCCGGCGAGTGATCGTATCAGGAAAGGTTTTTTGACAAGCAGAAAACCCCCGGCCGGTGGCCGGGGGTTTTGCTGTGTGGATTGCCGCTTGTTTACTTGACGATCAGGGTCTTGCCGTCCATTTCCTGGGGAGTGGCCAGGCCCATCACATCCAGGATGGTGGGGGCGATATCCGCCAGGCGGCCGGGACGCAGCTCGTTGCCTGCGCCGCACAGGATGAAGGGCACCAGGTTGGTGGTGTGGGCGGTCATGGGGCTGCCGTCGGGCTGGAGCATGACCTCGGCGTTGCCGTGGTCCGCCGTGACCATGGCGATGCCGCCCATTTTCAGGGTGGCCTCCACCACACGGCCCACGCAGGTGTCCACCGTCTCCACGGCCTTGACAGCCGCCTGGAGAACGCCGGTGTGGCCCACCATGTCGCAGTTGGCGAAGTTCAGGATGATCACATCATACGCGCCGGAGTTGATGCGCTCGATGCACTTGTCGCACACCTCATAGGCGCTCATCTCGGGCTGGAGATCGTAGGTGGCCACCTTGGGGGAGGGCACCAGCACCCGGTCCTCGCCGGGGTACTGCTTTTCCACGCCGCCATTGAAGAAGAAGGTGACATGGGCGTACTTCTCCGTTTCGGCGATGCGCAGCTGGGTCATGCCCATGGCGCTGAGGTATTCGCCCAGGCCATTTTTCACGGGGATACGGGGCCAGGCCACCAGCACGTTGGGCATGGAGGCGTCGTACTCGGTGTTGCAGACGTAGGTGGTGGGGAAGAACTCCCGCTGGAAGCCGTCAAACTCCGGGTCCACGATGGCACGGGTGATTTCCCGGGCCCGGTCGGGGCGGAAGTTGAAGAAGATGATGCTGTCGTTGTCGGAAATGGTGCCGTCCGGGTCGCAGACCACCGGCTCCATAAACTCGTCGGTGACGTCGTTTTCATAGGACTGGGCCACGGCGTCCACCGGGTCGGGATTCTGGATGCCCTCGCCATAGACCATGGCGTCGTAGGCCAGCTGCACCCGCTCCCAGCGGTTGTCCCGGTCCATGGCGTAATACCGGCCCATGACGGTGGCGATCCTGCCCACGCCCAGGGCCTGGCACTTGTCCCGGCAGGCGGAGACGAAGTCCCTGCCGCTGGTGGGGGACACGTCCCGGCCGTCCAGGAAGGCGTGGACATACACCCGGGTCAGGCCCTTGTTCTTGGCCATTTGCAGCAGGGCATACAGGTGCTGGATGTGGGAGTGGACGCCGCCGTCGGACAGCAGTCCGTACAGGTGCAGGCTGGAGCCCTTTTCCAGGCAGTCGTCCATGGCCTTGTTGTAGGCGGCGTTTTCAAAGAAGCTGCCATCGTCGATGGCGCGGGAGATGCGGGGCAGGTCCTGGAACACCACCCGGCCGCCGCCGATGTTGGTGTGGCCCACCTCGCTGTTGCCCATCTGCCCGGCGGGCAGACCCACGTCCAGGCCGCTGGCGGACAGGGTGGTATGGGCATATTCGGCAAACAGCCGGTCCAGCTGGGGCGTTTGGGCCAGGCTGACGGCATTGCCGGGGCCGGGGTCCGTCAGGCCGAAGCCGTCCATGATGATCAGGGTAGTAGGCGCCTTGTTCATTGCGGAACCTCCTGTCGTTTCGCTTAGTCCTGGTTGGCGGCGTTGATGATCTCCACAAAGTCGGCGGGCTTCAGGGCCGCACCGCCGATGAGACCGCCGTCGATATCGGGCTGGGCCAGCAGCTCGGCAGCGTTGCCGGGCTTCATGGAGCCGCCATACTGGATGGTGATGGAGCGGGCGATACGGGCACCGTACAGATGGCGCACGGTGGTGCGGATCGAGGTGCAGACCTCGGCGGCCTGCTCGGCGGTGGCGGTCTTGCCGGTGCCAATGGCCCAGATGGGCTCATAGGCGATGACGCACTTGCGCAGCTTTTCGGCAGGCACACCGGCCAGGGCGGACTTCACCTGCAGGGCGATGAGCTCCATGGTGATGCCCAGCTCCCGCTGCTCCAGGCTTTCGCCCACGCAGATAATGGGGTGCAGCCCGGCCTCCAGAGCGGCCAGAACCTTCTTGTTGACGGTGAAATCCGTTTCGCCGAAATACTGGCGGCGCTCGGAATGGCCGATGATGACGTACTTGACGCCCAGGTCCTTCAGCATATCGGCGGACACCTCACCGGTGTAGGCCCCGGACTTTTCATAGAACAGGTTCTGAGCGCCCACGGAAATGCGCAGGTCCTTGAAAGCCTTCAGAGCGGTGGGAATGTTGACAAAGGGGACGCATACCACCACGTCGCACCACTTGGCGCGGGGCATGATAGCCTTGATGTCCTCGGCAAACTTTTTGGTGTCGCTGGCGGTCATGTTCATTTTCCAGTTGCCGGCGATAATGGTCTTGCGATATCTGCGATTCATGATGCTTGTTACTCCTCTTACCTAATAATATATTCTCGAAGGGAGGAAGGGGTTCCTCCCCTGGCGTTACTTATCCAGCAGGCAGGCCACGCCCGGCAGCTCGATGCCCTCCAGAAACTCCAGGGACGCGCCGCCGCCGGTGGAGATGTGGGTGATCCTGTCGGCAAAGCCCATCTGCTCCACCGCCGCCGCGCTGTCGCCGCCGCCCACGATGGTCACGGCGCCGCTGTCGGCCAGGGCCTGGGCCATAGCCCGGGTACCGGCGGCAAACTTTTCAAATTCGAACACGCCCATGGGGCCGTTCCACACAACGGTGCCCGCGCCCCGGACGGCGGCGCAGAAGGTGCGGATGGTCTCCGGCCCGATGTCCAGGCCCTCCATATCGTCGGGGATGGCGTCGGTGGGCACCACAAGGCTGTCGGCGTCGGCGGAAAACTCCGCCGCGGCCACGGTATCGGTGGGCAGAAGCAGCTGCACGCCCCGGTCCTTGGCCTTCCGGAGCATCTCCAGGGCATAGTCCAGCTTATCCGGCTCGCACAGGCTCTTGCCGATGGAGCCGCCCTGTGCCCGGGCAAACGTATAGGCCATGCCGCCGCCAATGATGATGGTGTTGGCCTTTTCCAGCAGGTTGTTGATGACGCCGATCTTGTCGGACACCTTGGCCCCGCCCAGCACGGCCACGAAGGGACGCTTGGGGTTTTCCAGAGCACCGCCCATGATCTCCAGCTCCCGGGCCACCAGCAGGCCGGACACGGCAGGCAGGAAGGCCGCCACACCGGCGGTGGAGGCGTGGGCCCGGTGCACGGTGCCGAAGGCGTCGGAAACATACAGCTCTGCCATAGAGGCAAGCTCCCGGGCAAACTCGGGGTCGTTCTTCTCCTCGCGGGGGTCGAAGCGCAGGTTCTCCAGCAGCATGATCTGGCCGCCCTGCAGGGCCGCAGCCTTGGCCTTGGCATCCTCGCCCACGATGTCCTTGGCAAAAATGACCTCCTGGCCCAGCAGCTGGCTCAGCCGCTCCGCCACAGGCCGCAGCGTCAGACTGTCCTTCCACTGCCCCTTGGGCTTGCCAAGGTGAGAGCAGGCAATGACCGCCGCGCCCCGCTCCAGCAGATACCGGATGGTGGGAATACTGGCCACAATGCGCTTGTCGCTGGTGATGGCGTGGGTCTCCTTATCCTGGGGCACGTTGAAATCGCAGCGCAGCAGGATCTTCTTGCCTGCCACGTCCACGTCCATGATGGTTTTCTTATTGTAATTCATATCGGTACGCTCCTTTATGAAAATAATACTCAATTTATACTCACTTTGCCATTTCCCCGCAGCGCATCAACCCCGGGAACTCCTGCTGCCGCAGCGCCTCATAGGTCAGCACCGCCACGGAGTTGCTGAGATTCAGGCTCCGGGCCGGGGACACCATGGGCAGGCGGATGCAGCGATCATAGTGGGCCGTGCGGAATGCTTCCGGCAGACCCGCCGTCTCCTTGCCGAAGAACAGCCAGCAGCCCTCCCGGAACCGGGCCTGACAGTAATCCTGGGGGGCCTTGGTGGTGGCCAGCCACAGGTCGTCCGCCGCCTCCGGGTGCTTCCGGAAGAAATCGTCCAGGCTCTCATAGTCGAATACCCGGACCAGGTGCCAGTAATCCAGGCCGGCGCGCTTCACCGCCCGGTCGGAGATGTCGAAGCCCAACGGGCGGATCAGATGCAGATCACAGCCGGTGGCCGCACAGGTGCGGGCAATATTCCCGCAGTTCTGGGGGATTTCCGGCTCAACCAGAACAATATGCACCATCTTTCCGTCGCTCCCTTCGGCACCTGCCTGACATGACCAGCCTATTGTAATGCAATTCCCTAAAGAATGCAACTGGAAATTGTTAATTCTGGGTATTTTTTCTTAAAAGTACAAAAATATACAGGTGAATTGTAAGGGTTTTCTTGTTTTTTGCGGCACTGGAAAATTATTGCCAGAAAAAAACGCAAAAATACTGGATTTTCACGCAGAGCATGATATAATGGAATCAACTATAGAAAGGGGGATGGTTCCCATGAACTGTAAAATTGCGATTTTCGACCTGAAGGGCGCTTTGGCCCCCGAGGATCAACCGCTGATGCTGGAGCCTGTCCTGTTTTGTCCGGTGCTGACCTGGATGGCGCAGGAATTGATGTGCTGCGGTGTGCAGCGGTATTTTATTGTCTGCCGGGAAAACTGGCGGGAGGAGGTCCGGGAGGCGCTCCAGGGCTTCGACGCAGAATTTTTCGACGATGTCCCGGCGGCGCTTTCTGCCGCCGAGGAGGACGTGATGGTAGTTCCCGGGCCTGTGGTACCAGTATACGGACCGGAGGACCGGAACGTATACGCCGCCGATGCGGCGGTGCTGCGCTCCCGGCTGCGGGAGGGTACGTCCCTGACCGACTGCCCGGCGGAAGCCGTGGGCGTCCGCGCCCTGTGGCAGCCCCGGGAGCAGGCTCCTGCGTTCCGGGCCTTTTCTTCGGCGGCGGAGCTGAACGCCGCCATGCCCGCTGCCCGTGAGCTGCTGATGTGCCGCATGGCGTCCAACGGCGTCACCGTGGTGGACCCCGTCAACACCTATGTGGACCCTCGCTGCTCCGTGGCTCCCGGCGTGACCCTGCTGCCGGGCACCATCCTGCGGGGACACACCGCCATCGCTGCGGGCTGCGAGATCGGCCCCAATTCCATGGTGCGGGACTGCATCGTGGGAAAGGACACCACCATCAATGCCTCGCAGGTCAATGAGAGCACCATCGGCAGCCACACCACCGTGGGGCCCTTTACCTATGTCCGGCCCAACTGCCGCATCGGCGACCACTGCCGGGTGGGGGACTTTGTGGAGGTGAAGAACTCCGTCATCGGCGACGGCACCAAGATCAGCCATCTGACCTATGTGGGCGACAGCGACGTGGGCCGGCGGGTGAACTTCGGCTGCGGCACCGTTACCACCAACTATGACGGGCATAAGAAGTTCCGCTGCACCATCGGCGACGACGTGTTCCTGGGCTGCAACACCAACCTCATCGCGCCGGTCACCGTGGGGGACCGGGCCTATACCGCCGCCGGGTCCACCGTTACCGACAACGTGCCCGACGGAGCCCTGGCCATTGCCCGGGCCCGGCAGACCAACAAGGAGGGCTGGGCCGACCGGCTGCGGGCCCTGTGGAAAAAGAACCAGTGAGTATCGGCGCCAGCCGTCTCAAATACATCAATACCAAGAGAGATTTTTTTGAGTAAGATAGAAAGCGAGTGTGTAGAAAATGATTTCTCATGGCAAGGACATCAAGGTGTTCACCGGTAACTCCAACCCCGCCCTGGCAAAGGAGATCTGCCAGGTCATCGGCACCAAGCTGGGCGAGTCCGAGGTCAAGACCTTCGCCGACGGCGAAGTGTCCGTCTCCCTGTATGAGACTGTCCGCGGCAGCGACGTGTTCCTCATCAACTCCACCTGCAAGCCGGTCAATGACAGCCTCATGGAGCTGCTGATCATGATCGACGCCTGCCGCCGCGCCTCCGCCGGCCGCATCACCGCCGTGATTCCCTATTTCGGCTATGCCCGTCAGGACCGCAAGGCCAAGAGCCGCGACCCCATCTCCGCCAAGCTGGTGGCCAACATGATCGTGGCCGCAGGCGCGGACCGCGTGCTGACCATGGACCTGCACGCCAGCCAGATCCAGGGCTTCTTTGATATCCCTGTGGACAATCTGCTGGGTAACCCCGTGTTTGTAGACTACTACGCCAAGAAGTTCGGTGAGCGCGCCGAGGACATGGTGGTGGTTTCTCCCGACGTGGGCTCCGTGGCCCGGGCCCGCACCTTTGCCCAGAAGCTGCATATGAGCCTTGCCATCGTGGATAAGCGCCGCCAGAAGGCCAACCAGTGCGAGGTCATGAACGTTATCGGCGACGTGGCCGGAAAAGACTGCATCCTGTTCGACGACATGGTGGATACCGCCGGCTCCCTGTGCAACGCCGCCAAGGCCATCGTGGAGGTGGGTGGCGCCAAGAGCGTGTATGCCTGCGCCAGCCACGGCGTGCTGTCCGGTCCCGCTCTGGAGCGGCTGGAGAACAGCAGCATCACGGAGCTGGCTCTGCTGAATACCATTCCCGAGACCCAGGGCGCCGGGTGCAGCAAGATCAAGTATCTGTCCGTTGCTCCCATGTTCGGCGAGGCCATTGAGCGCATTTATCAGGAAATTTCCATCTCCAAGCTGTTCAACTGAGAAAAGCTGTGCTATAATAGTCGGGCGCAGAAGCGCCCGACTATATTTTTGCACCGGAGCTTTCCGGCGACAAAGGATGTGACGCTATGTTTTTTCATCGCAGCGGCGGCGGGGTGAGCTGGCTGCTGGTGGGCCTGGGGAATCCCGGGGCCAAGTATGCCAGCACCCGGCACAACATGGGCTTTCTGGCCCTGGACGGCCTGGCGGACCGGGAGGGCTTCCGCTTTAACAAGCTGCGCTTCCGGGCCTGGACGGCTCAGTGGAAGGTGGGGGATCAGCAGGTGCTGGTGATGAAGCCCCAGACGTATATGAATCTGTCCGGCGAGTCTGTGGGCGAGGCGGCGCGGTTTTACAAGATCCCGGCGGACCATGTGCTGGTCATCAGCGACGACGTGTCCCTGCCGGCCGGAAAGCTGCGCATCCGGGCTGGGGGCAGCGCCGGAGGGCACAACGGGCTGAAGAACATCATCCAGCATCTGGGCACCGACCGATTCCCCCGGATCAAGGTGGGGGTAGGCTCTCCTCAGCAGGCGGACTATGACATGGTGGACTGGGTCATCGGCAAGCCCATGGGGGAGGATCAGAGGGCCCTGATGGAGGCCCTGGACCGGGCCGGCGAGGCGGCCAAGGTCCTGATTTCCGACGGCATAGACCGGGCTATGAACCGGTTCAATTGAAGAATGCAGATCCATTCGTCAGCAAAATAGGCAAAAAGAGGGTCCCGCCGGATGGCGGGACCCTCTTTTTGCTGATACTGCCTGCATATATTATGGTCAGGCGGCCTGGACCTCAAATTTCAGCACAACCTCGGCCCCGGAAACGCGGGCCATCATGGCCTCCAGATCCTCCACCATTTCGCTGGTCTCGGCGGAAATGGTGACGCCGGCGCAGCCGTTGGTGGGGATGGTCTGGTTGATGGTGAGTATATTTGCGCCGGAATTGGCAAAAATAGACAGGAAGTTGGACAGCACGCCGGGGTTATCCTTCAGCAGGGCGTAAAACGTGATGATGTGACCGGCCTTCATGTCCTGGAAGGGCTGCACCGCGTCCTTGTACTTGTAAAACGCGCTGCGGCTGATGCCCACCATCCGGGCTGCCTCGCCCACGGTAGCCGCCTCGCCCACCTGGAGCATCCGGCGGGCCTCCGCCACCTTTATGAATACCTCCGGCAGGGCTTCTGCCGATACGATGTAATATTTCTGATTGCTCATGGCCGTAACCTCCGCTGATGTTTCCGGCGGAAGCGTGCCTCCGCCGTTTCATTTAGCCTTTATCATACCATGTGGCTTGACAAAATACAACTGTTTTCATGGGAAGGAGCTTACAAAAATGCAGGAAAAGCAGCGTGCATTTTTGGTGCGGACTGCATATTGGGCCGTGTGGACGGCGCTGTTGTGGCTGGGGGTGCGGTATCTGCTGCGGTGGCTGCTGCCGTTTATCCTTGCCCTGGGCCTGGCGGCGCTGGTGGAGCCTGTCATTGCCTGGTGCCGCCGGCGGATGGGCCTGAAGCGGGGATTCACGGCGGCAGTGGTGACCATCGCCGTTACGGCGGCCATTCTGGCGCTGGCGGCCGTCATCGTGTGGCAGCTGATCCGCCAGGCGGCGGAGCTGCTGACACGCCTGCCCACCCTGCTGGCAGGGCTGCCGGGAATGACCGCCGCCCTGCGGCAGCGGCTGGACGACTTCTGTGCCGCCTGCCCCCAGGGATTGCGGGGCTGGCTGGAGGAGATCCCCACCCTGCTGGGGACCCAGGCGGCGGTGCTGGCGGAGCGGGCCAGCGGGGCGTGTATTGCAGCGGCGGGGGCCCTGGCGGCGGCTTTGCCCGGGGTGTTCCTGTTCTGCGGCACCACGGCCCTGGCGGTGTTTTTCACCACCGGCAGCTATCCCCGGATCATGGCCTTCTTCCGCCGCCAGCTGGGGACACGGCTGGACAGGGCCCGGGGTGTCAAGGCGAATCTCCTGTCCACCCTGGGGAAATGGTTCCGGGCCCAGGCCATTCTGCTGGGGGTTACGTTCTGTGAACTGCTGGCGGGCTTTCTGCTGATGGGCCAGCGATACGCCCTGCTGCTGGCCGCCGTTACTGCGCTGGTGGACGCCCTGCCGGTGTTCGGCACGGGGACGGTGCTGCTGCCCTGGGCGGCGGCGTGCCTGCTGCTGGGGCAGGCCCCCCGGGCGGTGGCTCTTGCGGCGCTGTATGCGGTGATCTCCGCTGTGCACAGCTTTCTGGAGCCCAAGGTCATGGCCGCCCAGGCGGGCCTTCCCCCCCTGGCGGCGCTGGCGGCTATGTACGCCGGCTTCCGGGCCTTCGGCGTGGCGGGCATGATCCTGCTGCCTGTGGCGCTGCTGTTCGTCAAGCAGCTCCATGACCAGGGCTATGTGGGGCTGTGGAAATAGCCTGAAAAGGGAAAATAACTGTTTTCTTGCCGGATGATCTGTGGTATAATGAAGTATTAGTGAAGATTTTTCGACAGGAGAATGCCAAGATGAACAAACAACGCCGCGCGGACCTGCTGCTGGTGATGACCACTTTTTTCTGGGGCGCCAGCTATTATCTGACGGATATCTGCCTGGCGGATCTGCCGCCCATGACCCTTAATGCCTTTCGCTTCATCGTGGCCTTTGTGGTTCTGGGGCTGATTTTCTGGAAGCACGTGGTCCATGTGAACCGCATCACCCTGCGGTACAGCCTCATCGTGGGTCTGGCCCTGGCGGGGACCTATGTGGCGTATAACTACGGCATTACCCGCACTTCCCTCTCCAACGCCGCGTTCATCTGCGCCTTGCAGGTGATCTTCGCCCCGCTGCTGGGCTTTCTGTTCTTCCGGCAGCGGCCCGGCTGGAAGCTGGGGGCGGCGCTGGTGGTGTGCACGGTGGGCATGGCCCTGCTGACCCTGAACGGGGAGCTGCGGCCCGCCTCCGGGGACCTGATCTGTATCATCACGCCCCTGTGCTATGCCGCAGACCTGCTGATTACGGAGAAGGCCGTCCGGGACTCCCGGGTGGACCCCCTGGGCCTGGGCGTGTGCCAGCTGGCAGTGGTGGGCGCCGTGACCCTGGCCCTGGCTCTGGTGCTGGGGGAACCCATCCATCTGCCCACCTCCGGCAAAACCTGGGCGGCGGCGCTGTTTCTGGGCGTGGTATGCTCCGGCATTGCCTTCGTCATTCAGTCTGTCCAGCAGCAGTATACCACCGCCAGCCATGTGGGCCTGATCTTTACCCTGGAGCCGGTATTTGCCTCCATGGTGGCCTTTGTCATGACCGGCGAGGTCCTGTCTCTGCGGGGCTATATCGGCGCGGCGCTGATGCTGCTGAGCCTGTTCATCATGGAGGGCGACTGGTCCTTCCTCCGCCGCAAAAAGCATACATAAAGGAGAACTTACCGTGGATAAACGATTGGAACGCATTCTGCCCCGGGTGCAGAAGCCTGCCCGCTATGTAGGCGGGGAATACAACGCCGTGAAGAAGGACCCGGCCCGGGTGGATACCCGGATTGCCTTCTGCTTCCCGGATACATACGAGATCGGCATGTCCAACCTGGGCATGCGGATTCTCTACGGCGTGATGAACAACATGGAGGGCGTGTGGTGCCAGCGGGTGTTCGCCCCCTGGGGCGACATGGAGGAGGAGATGCGCCGGGCGGGGATGCCCCTGTTCGCCCTGGAGTCCGGCGAGGCCATCACGGACTTTGACATCGTGGCCTTCTCCGTGGGCTATGAGATGGCCTTTCCCGCCATCCTGAATATGCTGGACCTGGCGGGAATCCCCATCCACAGCGCCGACCGCACGGCCCTGACCCCACTGGTCATTGCCGGGGGCACCGCCATGTACAACGCCGAGCCCATCGCCGACTTCATCGACCTGGTGAGCCTGGGCGAGGGGGAGGATCTCACCGTGGAGCTGGTGGAGCTGCACCGCCAGGCCCGGCGGGAGGGCTGGTCCAAGGAGGAGTTTCTTCGGGCCGCCGCCCGGCTGCCGGGGATCTATGTCCCCAGCCTCTACGACGTGACGTATCACGACGACGGCACCGTGGCCGCCATCACCCCCCGGGACGGGGCCCCGGCGGTGGTGACCAAGCGCATCGTCCGGGATATGGACAAGTCCTTCTTTCCCACGAAAACCATTGTACCCTCCACGGAGATCGTCCAGGACCGGGTGATGCTGGAGCTGTTCCGGGGCTGCATCCGGGGGTGCCGGTTCTGTCAGGCGGGGTATGTGTATCGTCCCGTCCGCAACCGCAGCCGGGAGCTTTGCGCCCGGTACGGCGTGGAGGCCTGCAACGACTCCGGATATCAGGAGGTGACCCTGTCCAGCCTCTCCACCAGCGACTATCCCCCGCTGACGGAGCTGTGCGACCAGCTGGAGCCCTTCTGCCAGCAGCGGCACGTGAATCTGTCCCTGCCCAGTCTGCGGGCGGATAACTTCTCCATGAGCCTGATGGAGCGGCTGGCCAAGGGCCGCAAAAGCGGCCTGACCTTCGCCCCGGAGGCCGGAACCCAGCGGCTGCGGGACGTCATCAACAAAAACGTCACCCAGGAGGACCTGCTGGCCTCCTGCCGGACGGCCTTCGCCGGGGGCTACAGCGCCGTGAAGCTGTATTTCATGCTGGGCCTGCCCACGGAAACCGACGAGGACGTGCTGGGCATCGCCGATCTGGCGGCCCGGGTCATGCACGCCTGGCGGGAGAGCGCCAGCAACAAAAACCGCGGCGTCCGCATCACTGTGTCCACCTCCTGGTTCGTGCCGAAGCCCCATACGGCCTTTCAGTGGGAGCCGCAAATCGCCAAGGAGGAGTATGAGCGCCGGGTGAATCTGCTGCGGGAGGCCATCAAAACAAAAACCGTCACCTATAATTGGCACGACTCCGACACCAGCTTCCTGGAGGCCGTGCTGGCCCGAGGGGACCGGCGCATGGGCCGGGTGCTGGAGGCCGCATGGCGCAAGGGGGCCAAGCTGGACGCCTGGGAGGAGTATTTCTCCCTGGACCGCTGGCTGGAGGCCTTTGACCAGTGCGGGCTGGACCCACACTTTTACGCCAACCGCATCCGGCAGCGGGACGAGCTGATGCCCTGGGCCATGATCTCCAGCGGCGTCACGGAGAGCTATCTCTGGCGGGAGCGGGAACGGGCCTTTGCCGGGGTCACCACCCCGGACTGCCGCACCCACTGCAACGCCTGCGGCGCCAACCGGCTGGTAGGAGGGAAATGCGATGTCTAAGCTGCGACTGCTGTTTGTGAAGGAGGGCCCGGCGGCCTATATCTCCAATCTGGACCTGCTGCGGACGGTGCAGCGGGCCTTTCCCCGGACGGAGCTGGATATCAAACACTCCCAGGGCTTCCATCCCCATCCCATCATCTCCATCGTGCTGCCGCTGCCGGTGTGCCAGTCCAGCGACTGCGAGCTGCTGGACTTTGAGGTGACCCAGGACACCGACGGGGCGGGCCTGGCCGAAAAGCTCAACGGCGGCCTGCCGGAGGGGCTGCGGATCCTGGACTGCTATCCCGCCCTGCGGCCGGTGCGGGAGCTGGCCTATCTCCGGGCGGAGGTGGAGCTGGACTATGACCGGGGGGTGCCGGAGGGGGCCGTGCAGGCCCTGGAGGAGCTGTTCCACCGGCAGGAGCTGCTGATCGAGAAGCGCACCAAGCGCAAGCAGCTGGCGGAGGTGGACATCGCGCCTATGATCCGGGACATTTCCTTTACCCAGGGAGAAAATGTTCTGCGGGCCGCCGTGACGGTGCAGGCCCAGAACCCCGGCCTGAATCCCCAGCTGCTGGAAAAGGCCATCGCCCGGTACCTGCCGGAGCTGACTCCGGACTTTGTCCGCGTCCGCCGCCGGGAGCTGCTGGACGCCGACGGCCAGGTGTTCCGATGATCCCATCACCCGAAGGGCGACCCCCTTCGGGTGATCTTCTTGCCCCGGCAATGAGGGGGCCGGAGGACAGCGTCCTATGTTTCGTATAAATGACGTTCCCGGTAACGGCGGATTCCTTGACGCTGGGGGCAGTTTGCGGTACAATAGGGCCAGAATGCGGTATTATGCCCCGGGATTTGGGGCGGTTATGATAACATATAGGGAGATTTTTCCATGAACTTGCTTGAAAACACCCAGCTTTACCGTACCTACGGCGCGCACCCGGCGGGGCAGGGCTGGACCTTCCGGGTCTATGCCCCCAATGCCCGGGATGCGGCTCTGGCCGGTGACTTCAATGGCTGGCAGCCTGCCCCCATGCAGCACCAGGGCGGCGACTGGGTCCTCACCGTTCCCGATGCCCAGCCCGGTCAATGCTACAAATACGTCATCACCGGCGCCGACGGTCAGGTCCGCTGGAAGGCAGACCCCTATGGCACCTATGCCCAGCTGCGGCCTGACACCGCCAGCCGCCTGTACGATGTGTCCGGCTTCCGCTGGCACGACGACGTGTGGCGGGAGCGCCGGAGGGAAACGCCGCTGACCGACGGCCCCCTGAACATCTATGAGGTCCATCCCGGCTCCTGGCGGCGGGATGAGGACGGCGGTTTTCTCAACTACCGCCAGCTGGCAGACCGGCTGGCCCCCTATGTCCGGGACATGGGCTATAACGCCGTGGAGCTGCTGCCGGTGACGGAATATCCCCTGGACGACTCCTGGGGTTATCAGTGCGTGGGCTATTTTGCCCCCACCAGCCGCTATGGCGAGCCCCACGACTTCATGTATCTGGTGGACCGGCTGCACCGGGCGGGCCTGGCGGTGATTCTGGACTGGGTCCCGGCTCACTTCTGCAAGGACGCCCACGGCCTCATCGACTTCGACGGCACCAGCCTGTATGAATATGCCGACCCCCTGAAGCGGGAGCATGAGGGCTGGGGCACCCGGGTCTTTGATTTCGGCAAGGACGACGTGCGGTCCTTTCTGCTGTCCTCCGCCCGCTGGTGGATGGAGGAATACCATGTGGACGGTCTGCGGGTGGATGCTGTGGCCTCCATGCTGTACCTGGATTATGGCCGCACGGAGTGGCGGCCCAACGTTCACGGGGGGCATGAAAATCTGGAGGCCATCTCGTTTTTGCAGGACCTGAACCGGCTGGCGGCGTCTATGGATCCCCCGGCACTGACGGCGGCGGAGGAATCCACCGCCTGGCCCAAGGTCACCTGGCCCATTGCCGACGGCGGTCTGGGCTTCGGACTGAAATGGAACATGGGTTGGATGAACGATGTGTGTCACTACCTGAAAATGGACCCCTGGTTCCGGCAGTTCCACCACAAGGACGTAACGTTTTCCATGATGTACGCCTTTTCCGAGCGGTTCGTGCTGCCTCTGTCCCACGACGAGGTGGTTTATATGAAGGGCTCCCTCCGGGGCAAAATGCCCGGGGATGACTGGCGGCAGCTGGCGGGGGTCCGGAGCTTTACGGCCTATATGCTGGCCCATCCCGGCAAAAAGCTGACGTTTATGGGGGCAGAGCTGGGCCAGTGGCACGAGTGGGACTTCAAGGGCCAGCTGGACTGGTACCTGCTGGACAATGACGCCTGCTGCCGCACCCACCAGTGCATCCGGGCACTGAACCGGTTTTACAAGAAATCCCATCCCCTGTGGGAAAACGACCAGGATTGGGACGGCTTCCAGTGGCTGGTGGCCGATGACAACCACAACAACGTGCTGGTTTTCCTGCGCCGTGACCGGAAGGGCCGGGAGCTGATCTGCGTGGTGAACTTCTCCCCGGAGGCCCATGAGGGCTATCGCTTCGGCGTCCCGGGGAAGCTGTATTACGAGGAAGTGTTCAACACCGACGACGCCGCCTGGGGAGGCTCCGGTGTGTGCAATACCGGGCCCATTCCTGTGGAAAACATCCCATCCCATGGGCGGGACACCTCCATTTCCCTGCGGGTGCCGCCTCTGGGCGCTGTATTTTTGCAGGGGAGGGTCCGGCGCAGAAAAACCAAGGAGTAATCGACAGACTGGAGGGAATGAACAGACATGAAGAAAGAATGTGTGGCCATGCTGCTGGCCGGGGGACAAGGCAGCCGCCTGTATGTCCTCACCGGCGACATGGCAAAGCCTGCGGTGCCCTTTGGAGGAAAGTTCCGCATCATTGACTTTCCCCTGTCCAACTGCACCAATTCCGGCATCGACACCGTGGGTGTGCTGACCCAGTACCGCCCCCTGGAGCTCAACAGCTATATCGGCAGCGGCCAGCCCTGGGAGCTGGACCGGCTCAACGGCGGTGTGCACATTCTGCCGCCGTACCAGAGCGCCTCCGGCGCCTCCTGGTACAAGGGCACCGCCAACGCCATTTATCAGAACATCGGCTTTGTGGACCTGTACGACCCGGAGTATGTGGCGGTGCTCTCCGGGGACCACATCTATAAGATGGACTATTCCCGGATGCTCCAGCACCACAAGGACGCCGGGGCTGCCTGCACCATCTCCGTGATGGAGGTCCCCTGGTCTGAGGCCAGCCGCTTCGGCATCATGTCCGTGGACGAGCATGACCGCATCACCGCCTTCGCCGAAAAGCCCAAGGAGCCTAAGAGCAACCTGGCCTCCATGGGGATCTATATCTTCACCTGGCAGAAGCTGCGGGCCTATCTGCTGGCGGACGAGGCCGACCCCACCTCCGACAACGACTTCGGCAAGAACATCATCCCCGCCATGCTGGAGGCCGGAGAGGTCATGTCCGCCTATCGGTTCGAGGGCTACTGGAAGGACGTGGGCACCCTGGACTCCCTGTGGGACGCCAACATGGACATGCTGGCCCCGGGGTCGGGGCTGAACCTGCTGGACAAGAAGTGGCCCATCTATTGCCGGACCCCCTCCTGCCCGCCGGCCTTTCTGGGGCCCCACGCCGACGTGGGCAACAGCGCCGTGGCCAAGGGCTGCGGCATCCTGGGCGAGGTGAAAAACAGCGTGCTGAGCTATAACACCCAGGTGGGCCAGGGGGCCAGCGTGTGCTACTCCGTGGTCATGCCCGGGGCCGTCATTGAGGAGGGCGCGGTGGTGCAGTATGCCATCATCGGCGAGCGCTGCCGGGTTGGCCGGGGCGCTCAGGTAGGCGCGCCGCCGGAAACCGCTCAGGACCCCGCCGAGTGGGGCATCGCCGTCCTGGGGCCGGACACCGTCATCGCCCCCGGCGAGGTGGTGCCTGCCAAGGCTCTGCTGGACCGTCATCACGGGGAGGTGGAAGCATGAACGGAATGCACGGCATCATTTTCTCCTATGAGAAGAAAACCGGGCTGCGGGAGCTCATCGAGCACCGCATCCACGGTTCCATCCCCTTCGGGGGCAACTATCGCGTGGTGGACTTTATGCTGTCCAACATGGTGGGCGCCGGCGTCCGGGACGTGGGCGTCATCATGCACGGCAAGTGCCAGAGTATGCTGGACCATCTGGGCACCGGCAAAAGCTGGGACCTGAGCCGCAACCACGGCGGTCTTACCCTGCTGCCGGCCTTCGCCTATGCCGAGCGGCGGGGTGACGCCGGCCGCTTCCGGGGCAAGGTGGAGGCTTTGGGCTGCGTCATGGACTATCTGAAGGACATCCGTCAGGATTATGTGGTGCTGACCGACAGCGACCTGGTCATCAATCTTCCCCTGGACGACGTGCTGCGGGATCATATTGACTCCGGCGCCGACCTGACGGCGGTGTGCACCTCGCTGCCGGGCCTGGAGAGTGACACCTATTTCCAGCTGGATAACTCCGGGCGCATCGTGGACGTGGCCCACGACGTGTTCACCCCCGAGGGCTTCCGCTGCCTGAACATCTTCGTGCTGCGCCGGGATCTGCTGATCCAGCTGGTGACCGACTGCATGGCGCACAATCAGTACAGCTTCCGCCACAATATTCTCCAGGACAGGAAGGATGCCCTGCATTTCCGGGCCTATGTCTGGGACGGCTACGCCGCCCGCATCGACACCATCGAGTCCTACTACCGCCGCAGCATGGAGCTGCTGCGGCCGGAGATCCGCATGGAGCTGTTCACGCCCCAGCGGCCGATCCTGGCCAAGGAGAACGACTCGCCCTCGTCCTATATGGACGGCTCCTGCGTCAACTCCCTGGTGGCCGACGGCTGCGACATCCAGGGCACGGTGAAAAACTGCGTGCTGTTCCGGGGCGTCCGCATTGAGCCCGGCGCCGACGTGGAGGGCTGCATTCTCTTCAAGGGCACCGTGGTCCGCCGGAATGCCGTCCTGCGGGGCGTTATCACAGACAAATACGTCACCGTTCAGGAGGGGCGCACCCTTATGGGCCACGAGAACTACCCCCTGGTGATCGCCCGGGACGTCACGGTCTGAAGCGGAGGTAAGCATATGAATATTCTGTATATCACCAGCGAGGCGGCTCCGTTCTGCAAAACCGGGGGACTTGCGGACGTGCTGGGCAGCCTGCCCCCCGCCGTGGCGGCGGAGGGCGACCGGGTGTTCGTGCTGCTGCCGCTGTACGGCCAGATCGCCCAGCGCTGGCGGGAGAAGATGAACTTCCGCTGCTACATCTATGTGGACCTGGGCTGGCGGCATGAATACTGCGGCCTGTTCTCCCTGGAATACCGGGGCGTCACCTGGTACTTTGTGGACAACGAGCGGTATTTCCGCCGCCGCAGCCTGTACGGCGACATGGACGACGGCGAGCGCTTTGCCTTCTTCTCCAAGGCGGCGGAGGCACTGCTGCCTCACCTGGCGGAGTATCCCAACGTGATCCACTGCAACGACTGGCAGACGGCTCTGGTGCCGGTGTACCTGCGGGACGCCGGAAACGACCTGCCGGTGGTGTTCACCATCCACAACATCGAGTATCAGGGCAAATACGGCCCCGAGACGGTGGAGGACCTGTTCGGTCTGAACCGGGGCTGGTACGACGGCGGCATCCTGCGGATGGACGGCTGCGTGAACCTGATGAAGGCGGCTATGCTCACCGCCAACGCCGTGACCACCGTCAGCCCCACCTATGCCCGCCAGCTTCACGATCCGGCCTATGCCTGCGGCCTGGAGCAGGTGGTGCAGCTCATCGACTACAAGCTCTCCGGCGTGCTCAACGGCCTGGATATGGAGAGCTTCGACCCGGCCCATGACGCCTCCCTGCCCCAGACCTACGACCCCGACCATATGGAGGGCAAGGCCGTGTGCAAGAGGGAGCTGCAGCGGCAGCTGGGTCTGGCCCAGGAGCCGGACACCCCCCTTACCGCCATCGTCAGCCGCCTGGTGGGACACAAGGGCATGGATCTGGTGTGCCAGGGGCTGGGCGGCATCATGGCCACCGGCTGCCAGCTGGTGGTGCTGGGCCAGGGCGAGCCCCAGTTTGAGGACACCTTCCGCTGGGCCCAGAGCCGCTGGCCGGGCCGCGTATCCGCCCAGATCACCTATTCCGACAACCTTTCCCGCCGGGTTTACGGCGCGGCGGACCTGTTTTTGATGCCGTCCCGCAGCGAGCCCTGCGGCCTGAGCCAGCTGATCGCCATGCGCTACGGCGCGGTGCCCATCGTCCGCCAGACCGGCGGCCTCAACGACACCGTCCGCTCCTGCCAGGTGGGTCAGCCTGACGGCAACGGCTATGTATTCTCAGCCTGCACGGCCCATGACCTGTGCCAGACCCTGGGCCAGGCGGTGGGCCTGTACCGGGGCGACCGGCTGGGCTTTGACGCCGTGCGCCGCCGGGGCATGACCGAGGACTTCGGCTGGGGCCGCAGCGCCGGGGCCTACCGGCGTATTTACCAAGATCTATCACGGAGGAACCACTAAATGACGTATTATACCAAGGATGCCCTGAAGGAGGCAATTCAACAGAAGCTGCGCCTGAACTACGGCTGCACCGAAAAGCAGGCCACCGACGGGGAGATCATGAAGGCCTGCGCCCTGGCCCTGCGGGACATTATGGCCGTGCGCAGCGTGGACACCCAGGAGCAGACCCAGGAGCGCCAGGAAAAGCGCGTGCACTATATGTCCCTGGAGTTTCTCATGGGCCGCAGCCTCATGAAAAACGCATACAACCTGGGCATTCTGCCCCAGCTGACCCAGGCCGTGGAGGAGCTGGGCTTTTCCGCCCCGGACATCTTCGACATGGAGCCGGATGCAGGTCTCGGCAACGGCGGCCTGGGCCGCCTGGCCGCCTGCTATCTGGACAGCATGACCACCCTGGACATTCCCGCCACCGGCTATTCCATCTGCTATGAGCTGGGCATCTTCAAGCAGAAGATCGTGGACGGTCAGCAGGTGGAGCTGCCCGACGACTGGCTGAACCTGGGCGATGCATGGCTGATGCCCAAGCCCCAGGAGGCCGAGGAGGTCCATTTCGGCGGCAAGGTCCGCACCCGGTGGGACAACGGGCACCTGATGGTGGTTCACGAGGACTATACCCGGGTGCTGGCCATCCCCTGCGATATGCTGGTGGCCGGGTACAACACGGACCATGTGAATACCCTGCGTCTGTGGGACGCCAAGAGCCCCAAGCCTATCGACATGCAGCTGTTCAGCCAGGGGCAGTATCTGAAGGCCAACGAGGAGCGGGCCATGGCCGACTCCATCAGCACCATTCTCTATCCCGAGGACAACCATTACGAGGGCAAGTCCCTGCGGCTGAAGCAGCAGTATTTCTTCGTGTCCGCCACCCTGCAATCCATCACGCGCCAGCATATCCAGACCTACGGCACCCTGACGAATTTCCACGAAAAGAACGTCATCCAGATCAACGATACCCACCCGGCGCTGGTGATCCCGGAGCTGATGCGCATCCTCATCGACGATGCGGGACTGGGCTGGGACGAGGCGTGGGACATCACCCGCCATTCCGTGGCCTATACCAACCACACCGTGCTGGCCGAGGCACTGGAGAGCTGGCCCCAGCGGCTGTTCGAGACGCTGCTGCCCCGCATCTGGCAGATCATGCAGGAGATCGCGCGGCGCTGGCAGCAGAAGGTGGACGATTTCTATCACGACCCCAAAAAGACGGAGAAAATGGCGGTTATCTGGGACGGCGTGGTCCACATGGCCAACCTCTGCATCGCGGGGGGGATGGCCGTTAACGGTGTGTCCGCTCTGCACTCTGACATTCTCCGCCGCGACGTGTTCCGGGACGCCTGCGGCATGGAGCCGGATAAGTTCAAAAACGTCACCAACGGCGTGGACCACCGGCGCTGGATCAGCCAGATCAACCCCGGACTGGACGGCCTGATCCGGGACTGCATCGGTGAGGGCTATCTTACCCACGCCGGATGCCTGTCCGGCCTGGACCGGTTTGCCGGAGACAAGGCCGTGCTGGACCGGCTGGAGGCCATCAAGCACAACAACAAGCTGGCCTTTGCCCGCTGGGCCAAGGGCCAGCAGGGAGTCACTCTGAACACCGACGCCATCTTCAACGTCCAGGTCAAGCGGCTCCATGAGTACAAGCGCCAGCTGCTGAACGTGCTGCACATCATCAGCCTGTACCAGCAGCTCCAGGACAATCCCGACATGGACTTCCGGCCCCAGACCTTCCTGTTCGGGGCAAAGGCCGCCCCGGGCTACGCCGTGGCCAAGCGCATCATCCGGCTGATTAACTCCCTGGCCGACCAGATCAACAGCGACCCCGTCTGCCGGGATAAGCTCCAGGTGGTGTTTCTGGAAAATTACCGGGTGTCCATGGCGGAAATGCTGATGCCCGCCAGCGAGATGAGCCAGCAGATCTCCACCGCCGGCAAGGAGGCCAGCGGCACCGGCAACATGAAGTTTATGATGAACGGCGCGCTGACCCTGGGCACTCTGGACGGTGCCAATGTGGAGATGCACCAGGTGCTGGGCGACGACAACATGTTCCTGTTCGGCCTCACCGCTGACGAGGCCGCCCGCCTGCGCCAGAGCTACGACCCCTATCTGCTGTATACCCGTGACCCGGTGCTGCACCGGGTGCTGGACCAGCTGAAAACCGGCTTCCGGGACGGCGTCAGCTACGAGGACCTGTACCAGCGCCTGCTGTACGGCGCAGACTGCCCGGCAGATCAGTATCTGCTGCTGGCGGACTTCGCTTCCTACTGCGCTGCCTCGCACCGGGTGGTGGATACCTATGCCGACCGGGAGAAGTGGAACCGCATGAGCCTGCACAACATCGCCCGCAGCGGCATCTTCTCCGCCGACCGCTCCATCGCCGACTATGCCGACACCATCTGGCACGTTCCGTATAAGAAATAAGCAAAGCACACAGCCCCTCCGGCCATGCCGGAGGGGCTGTAATCGTTTATGGGGGGATGCGCTCAGCCTTTTTCCAGCTCGGTGTGAACGAACATGACCAAAAAGCTCACCGCCAGCAGGCCGCAGGATACCCAGATTCCCCGGACGGAAAACGCGCCGGACAGCAGGGCACCCAGCCCTGCGCCCAGGGCAAACAGACCGATGACGCCAAAGTACGTCAGGGCATTGCGAAGTGCCTCCGGCTCACGGGTGTGGAAATAGGCGCACAGTGCCTCCGTGCCGCTGCGCATGTTGCCGACGCACATGGTGCTGGCATAGGCGTGGCCGCGGACCTTGCGGAAGGTTTGCAGCTGCATGGCGCAGGAGAAGGACACCAGGGCATTGGCCACGGTGTTCAGCGTCTGGGGCAGAAAGCCCACCGCAAACAGCACCGCGATCTCCGCTAAGAGGATCAGCTGCCGCCAGTGGACCTTTTCCATGGCCTTGAACCGGCGGTGGATGCACTCGGCGACAAAAATGCCCGTCATAAAGGACAGCACCGGGACCAGGTACCGCAGGCACTGGTCCCACGCACCGTCAAACAGATATGCGCTGAACAGCACGATGTTGCCGGTCTGGCCATTGGCAAATACCTTGTCCCTGCAAAGGTAAGTATAGGCGTCCTGGAGGCCGCCGGACAGAATGATAAAGGAAGCAGTCAGCATGGATTCGGACATCTGACCGCGCAGCTTGTGGAAAGGAGACATTTTTGCACCAATCTTTCTGAAAATAGGCCGCGGTCTGCGGCCGGTAGGCAGCCATGATTATACGACAGGTGCAAAAATCCGTCAAGTGCTGCGGCTCATATACCGCGAAATCTTTCCAAAGCACAAACGTCAGACTCTCCGCAGGCCTGTCGTTGACGCAGGCTATAGATCAGCTCCCCGGCATCCGGCAGCAGGCTGGGATGCCGGCAGAGCGCAGCGGGCATGAAAACAGGTCCGGCGCACAATGCGCCGGACCTGCTGCTATTATAGGGCTTGTCAGATGAGGCCAAGGCCCCCGGCCACCTTGCCGATGAAGTCCTGGACATTGGTGACCATGGTGGTGGCGGACAGACTGCCGCGGTCCAGCAGCTTATTCACCACGAACTCTGCGGCGTCCACCGCGTACAGGTACACCGGGCGGATGGACCCGTCGGGCATTACCCGGAAGGAGGGGGTCATGTTGCCGGTGGCGATGGTGTGCAGCATGGTGGCCAGGCAGATCACCGTGGTGGACTTGCGCACCAGCTCCCGCATAGCGGACGCGCCCTCGTAGGCGTTGGCATACACCTCCGGCAGGGGACCGTCGTCCCGGATGGAGCCGGTGAGCACAAAGGGAACATGGTTCTTCACACAGCCGTAGATGATGCCGTTGTCAATGTGATACTCCTCGATGAACTTGGGAATGGACCCGCAGCGGCGGACCTTATTCAGCACATCCAGGTGGTTGTAGTGTCCGTTGGGCTGAGACTGCTGGGTGTAGATATCCTGGCCCAGTGCCGTGTGCAGCAGAGCACCCTCCAGATCGTGGGTGCCCAGAGCGTTGCCCGCCAGCAGGCCGTGGCAGTAGCCATTGTCGATGAGGGCCTGCATGGCCTTGCGTGCGCCGTCGTCAAAGGCGAAGGCGGGGCCCATGACCCACACGATGTTGCCGTGCTCCTTCTCGTGGCGCAGCAGCTCCACCAGCCGGTCATAATCCTTGGCATAGGAGGTCTCGCGGCTGCGGCCCTGCCGGAACACGAACTGATCCTCCAGCGTCTCGCTTTCCTGGGAGAAGCCGTTGCAGTGCATATAAATGCCGTCCTCGCCGTGCTCGGTGCGGCCCAGCATGACCCGCTGCCCCTTCTTCAGGTTGCGGCTCTCCACCACGGAGAGGGTGCCGTCATCCTCCAGCACCACGCAGCTGTCCATGCGGCTCTCCTCGGCCAGGGTCCACTTGCCGTTGATCTTGAAATATTCGGGGTACATGGACGTGCTGTGGTATTCCTCCGGAGCCACGCCGTCCTTCTCTGCCGCCTCCCAGCGGGCGTCGGGAGCGTTCAGCAGGGCGGGCTGGGTAAAGTCGGGGTGGTGATAGGCGGGGAATTCAAAAGCCATGGGGTGCTCCTTTCTCAGTGCAGGGTGGCGTAGATAACGGCCTTGATGGTGTGCATCCGGTTCTCGGCCTCGTCGAACACCACGGACTGTTTGCTCTCGAACACCTGGTCGGTGACCTCCATCTCGGTGATGCCGAACTTCTTGGCGATGTCGGCGCCGATGGTGGTGCGGGTATCGTGGAAGGAGGGCAGGCAGTGCATGAAGATGGCGCCGGGGGCGGTCATGGACATGACCTTGGCGTTGACCTGATAGGGGGTCAGCAGGCGGATGCGCTCGGCCCACACGCTGTCGGGCTCACCCATGGAGACCCAGATATCCGTGTAGATCACGTCGGCGTTGGTGGCGCCCTGGGTGACATCCTCGGTGAGGGTCACGCTGCCGCCGGTTTCCTGGGCGATGGAGCGGGCCTTTTCCACCAGCCACTCCTCGGGGAACAGCTCCTTGGGTGCGCAGGCGGTGAAGTGCATGCCCATCTTGGCGCAGGCCACCATCAGGGAGTTGCCCATGTTGTTGCGGGCATCGCCGAAATAGGTGAAGCGCACGCCCTTCAGCCGGCCCAGCTTCTCCTCGATGGTCAGCAGGTCCGCCAGCATCTGGGTGGGGTGGAACTGGTCGGTGAGGCCGTTCCACACGGGCACGCCGGCGTAGTCGGACAGCTCCTGCACCAGATCCTGGCTGAAGCCGCGGTACTCGATGCCGTCATACATCCGGCCCAGCACCCGGGCGGTATCGGCAATGGATTCCTTTTTGCCCATCTGGCTGCTGCCGGGCTCCAGATACGTCACACCCATGCCCAGGTCCATACCGGCCACCTCGAAGGAGCAGCGGGTGCGGGTGGAGGTCTTTTCAAACAGCAGCACGATGTTCTTCCCCTCCAGCCAGCGGTGGGGCACACCGGCGCGCTTCATGTCCTTGAAATTGCGGGACAGGTCCAGCAGATAGCGGATCTCCGCGGGGGTGTAGTCCAGCAGCTTCAAAAAGCTTCTGCCTCTGATATTCACAGCCATAATGATGTTCTCCCTTTCTATTGATAAAATGAAATTTGGATGGATTCAAATCCCGTCACGCCACAGGGGCATGCTCATGCAGCGGGGGCCGCCCCGGCCCCGGGACAGCTCGGCACTGGGCATTTTCAGCACCCGGATGCCGCTGTCTTCCAGGATCTGGTTGGTGACATAGTTCCGGTCGTACACCACCGCCACGCCGGGGGCGATGCACAGGGTATTGGAGCCGTCGTTCCATTGCTCCCGCTCGGCTGCGATCTGACTGCTGCCGCCGCAGCGGATCAGCTGCACCCGGTCCAGGCCCAGATATCCGGCCAGTACCCGGTCCACGGAACCGCTGACCTCCCGGGTGGTGACGTTGCCCTGTCCCCGGCCCGTCAGCTCGAAAATGCGCAGGGTGCCCAGGATCCCCGGATGCACCGTGAATTTATCCACGTCCACCTGGGTGAACACGGTATCCAGATGCATGAACGCCCGGGTGCTGGGGATCTCGAAGGCCAGCACCGTGTCGATCTCGGAGGCTTCGTCGGCAAAAATAGTGGCCGCCAGCTGCTCGATGGCCTCCGGCTGGGTGCGCTGGGAAATACCCACGCCCAGCACCCGGCGGCTCAGGTTCAGGATATCGCCGCCCTCGATGCAGAAATACTGGTCCGGCGTGTAATACAGGGGCACCTGGCCGGCGTAGTCCGGGTGATGCCGCAGCACGTAATCGCCATACAGCGTCTCCCGGTTGCGGGTGGCCGTAAACATATGGTTCAGGCTGACGCCCCGGCCAATGCAGGCAAAGGGGTCCCGGGTGAAATACAGGTTGGGGATCGGCGGCATCAGGAATCGCACGCCGGTATGTACCAGGCTGGACAGCCGTCCCTGCTCATTGGGGAACACATCCTGATACGACACGCCCTCCATGGTCTTGAGCACCAGGAGCAGCGGGTCCTGAATGTCCAGCAGATACCGCTCCAGATCTGCCCGGTAGCCCATGGCGGTGCTGCCGGCCCGCCGGATGGTCTCGGCCACAAACTGACGCCGCAGGACCTCGTCGCTGGCCAGTACCTGAGCCGTCAGGTCCTCCAGGTATACCACCTCGGCTCCGTTGTCCCGCAGGATCTGGGCAAAGCAGTCGTGCTCGCGCTGTGCGCCATACAGATAAGGGATATCGTCAAACAGCAGCTGCCCCATGGTATTGGGACTCAGATGCTCCAGCTCCCGGCCGGGCCGCTGCAAAAGCACCCGCTTCAGGGGTCCGATCTCGCTTTTCACGCAAATGGGCATGGAATTTCCTCCTCTCCGATTGCACTCTATTTTACCAGATTTCTGCGCCCTTTTCTCACCATCCGGCGGGCCGATTTTTGTATTTTAACCGGTGTTTTCCTTCTGCACTTTGACACTTTATTGTAATAATACTCATTCCCCGCCGGTCCCCCCTGTAAGTTCATGCGTTTTTTTGATGTGCCGTCCAGGGAAAATATCATTATTTTGTACAAGATTTTTTTCGCGAAATGTCCGATTATCTCTTGGCAAGACAGACCCGCCGTGGTACAATAGCCCCCATAAAGGGGGAATTTCCATGAAGCAGACCATTGCCCTGCAAACGCCTGGCCGCTCCGAGCTGGACCAGAGCAGCCTGTTTTCCTATGACCAGCTTACTGCTGCCCGGCCCACGGCCCCGGTGATCCACCGGGACGCCCGTTTTCTCCTGGTGCGCAGCGGCAGCGGCATCCTGCGGATCCAGGGCCGGGAGTATCCTCTGGCCCCCGGGACGCTGGCGGCTATCCTGCCCTGGCAGATCAGCGAGATCACCCGGGTGGACGAGCCCGTCACCTACAGCCTCATGGCCTATCACTTTGACACCGTGGCCCGGGCCGCCCATCTGTTCCGGGGCGAGGATGGCCAGCCCATGCCCATGGCCCGGCTGATGGAGACGGTGCCGGTGCTGGAGCTGTCCCCCCAGCAGCGGGCGGAGGCCGGACGCATTGCTGACGGCCTGGCCCGGGAGCTGGGTCTTGCGTCCCTTCAGGAGGAGGGGCAGCTGTTTTCCAGTCTCAATGCCGTGAGTCTGCTGGTGCAGCTGACGGTGCTGTTTGCCCGACAGGCCCTGTCGGCAGACCGTCCCGCCGACGCTCAGGGGCCCGACCACCGGGAGCTGTTGCGGTACATGTACCTGCACTGCGGCCAGAAGCTGACGCTCCAGCAGCTGGCGGATGTGTTCGGGTGCAGCCGGTCCACCGTCAGCGCCCGGATCACCGCCATGACGGGCCTGTCCTTTTTCGACCTGCTCAACGAAATGCGCATCGGCAAGACTGCCGACTATCTGCTGTACACGGACCTGACCCTGAAGGAGCTGGCAGAGATCCTGGGCTATGTGGACGAGTCCCACATCTCCAAGGTGTTCGCCGCCCGGCTGGGCACCCGCATCGGCCAATATCGGGCCACCTATCAGAAGGTGCAGAACATCTGCCAGCTGGAGGAGAGCCGCCTGGGGTGCAGCCTGGTGAACCACATTTACCGCCACTACCGGGAGGACCTCAGCGCCGCCGGGGTGGCCCGGTCCTTCGGCATTTCCGTGCAGCAGCTCAACCGCACCCTGCTGTGCCAGGTGGAGCAGAATTTTGAGGATTTCCTGGCCATGGTCCGGGTGAACCGCGCCTGCCAGCTGCTGACCACCACCCGCATGACGGTGCTGGATATCGCCCTGGAGGTGGGGTATCACAATGCCAAGACCCTGAACAGGAGCTTCCTGAAATACCGCCTTATGACCCCCAGTGCCTACCGGGCGGCGGCACAGCCGGGGGCATAAAGAGCCTGAGAGGCCGGGGCGGGTGTATTATGTGCAAGCTGTATCCGCCGGACAGCCGCAGGGGCTGATTTGACATTTCGGATGCCATGTGTTACAATTTGGTTACATTTATCTGTAAAAAAGGAGAAGAACTATGTCTGAAGTGAAAAAGGGCAACGGCCTTGTCTATAAAAATCATCCCCTGCGCCGCATCGACAATCTGATCTACTATGGCAGCATGGCCGATAAGTATATCGTTCTGCTGCAAATTCTGGATACCAAAAAGGAACAGGATATGGACGTGGCCACCCGCGTGTCCGTCCAGCTGCAGCTGACGGATCCGGATCTGAAGTCCCGGGACCGGGTGGTGAAGAAGTCCGAGAAAGACAGCCTCTACGCCGCCATGGACGTGGGCTGCATCTGGCTGGAGCGCGCTCTGGCCGGTAAATAAGCCGAAAATCCACACCTGATAAGGAGTCCTGTCCATGAAGCTCAGCCGCAAGGTCGCCGTTATCATGCTGACGGCGGCGCTGACCCTGTCTCTGTGCGTCATCTCCGTTCTGCCCGCCCGGGGCCGTCCGGGGATGGACGCCATGACCTATAACATCGACACCCTGCCTGCCCGGGACTTGATCCCGGCGGCGGGTGGGCCGGTGGACGAGCCCGACTACACGCCTCCGGCCCGGACTGTCTCCGCCGAGGCTTCCGATCAGCAGGAGGCTGCCGAGTCTGCCGGATCTTCTGCGCAGAAGGAGGCTGCCGCCGACCAGGAAACCGCTCCCGCAGCACCGGCTGTACCTGCCTCCTCCACGTCTGTTCTGGCTGTGGGCATTGCGGCGGACAGCGTCCGCCTGCGGTCCGGCTCCAATACCGGCAGCTCTATTCTGACGGAGCTGTCCCAGGGCACAGCCGTGTCTGTTCTGGGCCGGGACGGCGACTGGTACCGGGTGAACTACGACGGTAAGACCGGCTATATGGCCGCCGCCTATGTGACCCTGCGCGCCTCTGCCGGGGACCTGCGGTGCGTGGCCCGGGTCACGTCCGATGGGCTGAACCTGCGGCCCGCTGCCGGTACGTCCGGCGGGGTGCTGGCCTCCGCCTCCCGGGGCGAATATGTGGATGTGTCCGGCTTTGAAAACGGCTGGTTCCGGGTGCAGTACAGCGGGAAAACCGGCTACATGTCCGGAGATTATCTGACACTGGCCGCCGCGCGGCCCGCCGCTTCCGCGCCGTCTCCTGCGCCTGCGCCCAGCGTGCCCGCCTCCGGTAACGGGGCCGATATTGCAGCCCTGGCCCGGTCCTTTGTGGGCAAGGCCCCCTATGTATACGGCGGGGCCGGTCCCGGCGGCTTCGACTGCTCGGGCTTTACCATGTACATCTATGGCCGGTTCGGCATCCGTCTGCCCCACGGGGCCACAGATCAGATGCGCTGCGGCGCCGCCGTGGACCGCAGTCAACTCCAGCCCGGGGACCTGATCTTTTTCCACGACGACAATTATTCCACCAGCCCCGCCTCCCACTGCGGCATTTATGTGGGCAACGATCAGTTTGTCCACGCCTCCACCTATGGCAGCGGCGGCGTGCTGCTGACGGCGCTGAACGGCAACCCCTACTATTCCGCCCACTACATCGCCGCCCGGCGCATGGGCTGAGCCTGACAAAGCAAATGAAAACTCCGTATCCATTGGATGCGGAGTTTTCACTATGTGTCTGCTTTTTTGACAGGTGCAGGTCAGAAGTACCAGCGGAATGCGGACAGGAGAATCAACAGGTCAATGCCCATCAGAATACACGGCAGGACAGGGGACGCCGTTTTTTCATCATCCAGCCGGACCACGGACTTGATAAGCCAGGCCAGCAAAAACGGAAAGACCATACAGGTGATGATCATCAATGCGTCGTTCATGGGAGTCTCCTTTCTGTCTTATCCAATTGTGTCTGGGTCCTATTTCCGAATTATAGATGAAAATTAGCGACTTGTCAATCTTTTTTTGCAATATGTACCATGCGCGTACATTTTAATCTGCAAAACATACAATCTGTGGAGAAAAACAGGACGGGAACACCACAGGGGATGGCTGCTGACAGGGGAGCAAAGGGCGCAGATGCGGCGTCGCTTCTGCGCCAAAGGTTACATTTTGTAACAAGTGATACAAAATGGTTTCAAAACGATTACAGTTTGGACACAATATACAAAAATCTATTGCATGGTTCGGGGATGTATGCTATCATGCAGACAGCTCAAGGAAACACGACCTATAGGAAACACGACCTACAGGAAACACGACCTATAAGGAGGCTTTCTTATGAAAAAGCAGATTTGCGCGCTGCTGCTGTGTCTGGCGGCCCTGTTTTCCCTGGCAGGCTGCGGGACCAAGCCAAAGACCCCGGTGAAGGGGCAGAACGAACCGAACCCGGTGAAGGCGCAGGGCCTGCCGGAGGCGGAACCGGGCTGCGTTCCGCTGCTGCTGACCTACACCTGCGGCGAGCCCGGCAGCCAGGTGTTTCAATACTATTCCGCCACCTGGAACATCCAGCGCAATACCCTGACCCAGGGGCAGCTGTTCTACACCGGCACCAGCTACGGCTTTGTGCCCGACGGCTGGCGGCAGGAGCGAGCCACCTTTGACGGCCAGAGCTTTACCTATATCCGGGAGGGGCAGGAGCGCCGGGAGCCGCTGCCGGAAACCACGGAGGACCGGGGCAGTCTCCAGTGCGCTGCGGCGGACGGTGACACGGCGGTGGTGGTGTATATGAGCTATGCAGGCGATGATGCTCCGCTTACCGTCAGCGTGGGCCGCTATCCCCTGGGACATCCGGAGCAGGCGGCCTGGGTGCAGGCTCAGATCAGCGACAGCGCCGAATGCTACGTCAGCACGATCTTCACCGGCACGACGCTGTATACCGGCGGCCAGGTGTGTCTGGCGGCAGGGGAGAGCATCCTGCTGATGGACCCTGCCTCCGGCGAAGTGCGGCAGCTGGACCTGTCGCCTATGAGCGCCCCGCTTCCGGACGGCGTGTCCCACACGGAGGACAGCTATCTGGGGGCCAGCGTCATCGGCAGCTATGGCGACGTCCTTCTGGTGGGCAAGGTCCTGTATCAGGAGGGTGTATGGGACCGGTACCACTATGTGATGGCCGCTTATCAGGATGGGAAGCTGATGGCCATGCTGGACCAGAACAGTGCCGACTCTGCCCAGCTGACCCTCTACGGCCCCGACGGAAAGACCGCCGGAAGCAGCCCGCTGATGACGGAGGACTATGTGGCCTCCGGCGGCACGGCTTTGCCGGTGGAGTACATCGGCCAGCTGTTCCCTCTGCAATAAACGCTGCCGCCCGGGCCGGATGGGCCCGGGCGGTATTTCCCGCAAAAAATACAAATTTTCTGCCGGAAAGTCCTTGACGGCCCCTTGCACATGTGGTAAACTTAACCTTACCTGTGAGCATGGGGCTTTCTTTTTGCGCGCTTTTCGCTTCGGCGCTGGAAAAGACGCCCTATCCGGCAGGGAGGCAGAGAGCGGCCTTCGGCCGCCAATCTAATAAGGAGGTGCCGTTAGATGCGCGTGAAGATCACTTTGAGATGCAACGAGTGCAAGCAGAGAAACTACAACACGATGAAAAACAAGAAGAACAGCCCTGACCGTCTTGAAATGAACAAGTATTGCCCCTTCTGCAGAAAGCATACGGTCCATACCGAGACCAAGTAATTGGAAGGAGATAGCACGATGGCAGAGGAAAAAAAGGTCAAGAAGGACCACGGCAAGTGGTTCCGCGAAATGAGAAGCGAACTGAAGAAGGTCGTGTGGCCCGACGCCAAGACCACCGCCAAGAATACCGGAACGGTGCTGCTGTGCTCTGTGGCAGTGGGCGCCTGCATCTGGATCTTTGACGGCGTGGCGATGCTGCTCATTAAGACCCTCATCGGCGCGTTCACCGGCTGAGGAAGTGCAGCATGGCTGATAACGCGAAATGGTATGTGATCCACACCTATTCCGGCTATGAAAACGCCGTGAAGGCGGCCATTGAGAAATCCGTGGTCAACCGCGGCATGTCCGACATGGTCCTCAAGATGGAGATCCCTATGGAGACTGTCACCGAGGTCACCGAGTCCGGCGTCATGAAGGAAGTGGAGCGCAAGGTATTTCCCGGCTACGTCCTGATCAAGATGATCCTGACAGATGACACCTGGCATCTGATCCGCAACATCCGCGGCGTTACCGGCTTCGTGGGCGAGGCCAACAAGGCCATCCCCCTGACGGAGGACGAGGTGGCGGCCCTGGGCGTGGAAAAGCACGAGATCGTGGTGCTGTACAACGTGGGCGACACCGTGAAGATCTCGGACGGCCCCCTGGCCAGCTTCACCGGTACCGTGGAGGAGATCGACCCCGAGAAGAACAAGGTTCGGGTGGTGGTCTCCATGTTCGGCAGAGAAACTCCCATCGAGCTGGAGCTCGATCAGGTGGAGGTCCTGCACTGAGGCGCAGCAGTATCTGCGCGGCAGGCCGGAGCATCCCCTCCGGCGCAAGTGGGAGAGACGGACCCCGTCTCGCCAAAAGCGGTTTCCGGCATTGGCCGGCCGCTACCACATTTTTATGAAGGAGGTGCCTATTCATGGCACAGAAAGTTGTTGGTTATGTAAAGCTGCAGATCCCTGCAGGCAAAGCAACCCCCGCACCCCCCGTTGGCCCCGCTCTGGGCCAGCACGGCGTGAACATCGCCGCTTTCACCAAGGAGTTCAACGAGCGCACCAAGAATGACATGGGCCTGATTATCCCCGTGGTCATCACCGTGTATTCTGATCGTTCCTTCAGCTTCATCACCAAGACGCCTCCCGCGGCTGTGCTGATCAAGAAGGAGTGCAACATCGAGTCCGGCTCCGGTGTGCCCAACAAGACCAAGGTGGCCACCATCTCCAAGGCCTCCGTCCAGAAGATCGCCGAGCTGAAGATGCGCGATCTGAACGCTGCTTCCCTGGAAGCCGCCATGAGCATGATCGCCGGCACCGCCCGCTCCATGGGCGTCGTCGTGGGCGAATAAGGAGGGTGTAAGAGATGTTTAGAGGTAAGAAGTATAAAGACAGCGCCAAGCAGATCGACCGCGGGACCCTGTATGATCCCAAGGAGGGTCTGGAGCTGGTCTGCAAGACCGCATCCGCCAAGTTCGACGAGACCGTCGAGCTGCATGTGAAGCTGGGTGTCGACTCCCGCCACGCTGACCAGCAGGTCCGCGGCGCCATCGTCCTGCCCAACGGCACCGGCAAGACCGCCCGCGTCCTGGTGTTCGCCAAGGGCGACAAGGCCGACGCTGCCCGCGAGGCCGGCGCCGACTTCGTCGGTGATATGGATATGGTCGAGAAGATCCAGAAGGAAAACTGGTTCGGCTTCGACGTGGTCGTCGCTTCCCCCGACATGATGGGCGTTGTGGGCCGTCTGGGTAAGCTGCTGGGCCCCAAGGGCCTGATGCCCTCCCCCAAGGCCGGCACCGTCACTCCCGACGTGGCCAAGGCCGTGAAGGAAGTCAAGGCCGGTAAGGTGGAGTATCGTCTGGACAAGACCAACATCATCCACTGCCCCATCGGCAAGGTTTCCTTCGGCGCGGACAAGCTGTATGAGAACTATACCGCTCTGCTGGGCGCCATCATCAAGGCCAAGCCCGCCGCCGCCAAGGGCCAGTATATCAAGTCCTGCGTGGCCGCTTCCACCATGGGCCCCGGCGTCAAGATGAACGCCAACAAGCAGCTGTAACACAGCAAGCATTTTTCCTGATATCATGCGATTCCGTGGTTGACAAACTGCGGAACCCCTGATATAATACCAGATGCGTTCCAAAGACAGCAGGTGGCGCAAGCCGTAAGTCCTGCCGAGGATGGCAAATCGTTTTTGATTGCTTACACCGTCCTTGTGTCCTTGGATACAGGGACGGTTTTCTTTTTGAACGCACCGACAAATTTTCCGGAGGTGAAATCAAAGAATGCCCAACGCAAAAGTTCTGTCTGAAAAGCAGGCCATCGTGGCGGCGCTGACCGAGAAGCTGCAGAATGCAGCCGCCGGCCTCATCGTTGACTACAAGGGCATCACCGTGGCGGAGGACACTGCTCTGCGCGCGGACTGCCGCGAGAACAACGTGGATTACGCTGTTGTGAAGAACACCCTGCTGCGCTTTGCATTCAACAACGTGGGCCTCAACGAGCTGGACGATCAGCTCAACGGCACCACGTCCCTGGCCGTGTGCATGGACGATCCCGTCGCCCCTGCCCGCGTCATCGCTGACTATGCAAAGAAGCTCAATGGCAAGTTCGAGATCAAGGGCGGCTTCATGGAAGGCAAGGTCGTCTCCCTGGAGACCGTGAATGCTCTGGCTTCCATTCCCGCTCTGCCCGTGCTGCAGGCCCAGGTTCTGGGTACCATGCTGGCTCCCATCTCTGCTCTGGCCTGCGTGCTGAAGCAGATCGCCGAGAAGGACGGCGCTCCCGCCGAGGAAGCCGCCGCCGAGTAAACCCGGCGAACCCCCGGGGCGCACGGCGTCCCACTCAAATCAAACAAATATCTTACAATTAGGAGGCTTATCAAAATGTCCGAGAAGATTACTGCTATGATCGAGGAAATCAAGGGCCTGACCGTTCTGGAGCTGTCCGAGCTGGTCCACGCTCTGGAGGAAGAGTTCGGCGTGTCCGCCGCCGCCATGGCTGCACCCGCTGCCGGCGCTGCTGCTCCCGCTGCCGAGGAAAAGACCGAGTTCGACGTGGTCCTGACCGGCTTCGATGCCGCTCAGAAGATCAAGGTCATCAAGGTCGTCCGCGAAGTCATGGGTCTGGGCCTGGCCGAGGCCAAGGCTGCCGTCGAGGGCGCTCCCACCACCATGAAGGAAGCCCTGTCCAAGGAGGACGCCGAGGCTCTGAAGAAGCAGGTCGAGGAAGTCGGCGGCAAGGTCGAGCTGAAGTAAGCTTTATCCAACGGAATAAAAAATGCTGCAAGCTACGGCTTGCAGCATTTTTGCGCTATTTTGGGGATTCTGGCGGAAGAAAAGCCATGAAATCTTTCGGCTTGTGAAACCCGGCGGCATCTGGTATAATAGCCGCGTATAACTTTCAATTCCCTGCATAAGAGAAACAGAGGTGACGTCTTATCAAGACACAGAAAAAGCCGGGACTTTTCCGGCATCTGGGCCCTGTATTGGGGCACTATAAGGGATGGACGGCGGCGGCGCTGATTTTCGGCGTATCCGAAGTGGTGCTGGAGCTGCTGATCCCCATGCTCATGTCCACCATCGTGGACGGCGGCCTGTACCGGGAGGATACCTTCATGCTTCAGGGGTGGTTTTCCCCGGAGCTTATCGCCAACCGCAACCGCTTTGTGCTGACGGTGGGGGCCATCATGGTGGGGGTAGCCTGCCTGTCCATGGCCATGGGCGTGCTGGCGGCGCGGTGCTCTGCCATCGCCACCCAGGGCTTTGCCCGGAACATGCGCGGCACCCTGCTGGGGAAGATCGAGAGCTTTTCCTTTGCCAACATCGACCACATCTCCACCCCTCAGCTGATCACCCGGGCCACCACGGACATCAACACCCTGCGGGACACCATGCGTCAGTCCCTGGTGACCCTGTACCGGGCGCCGGTAATGGTGATCCTGGCCACGGTGATGAGCTTTATCGTGTCGCCGCGGCTGGCTCCGCTGCTGCTGGCGTGTATCCCACTGCTGGCGGTGGTGATGACCATCCTGCTGAAGGTGGGCCAGCCCCGGTTCAAACGGATGCTGAAGATGATGGACGGCATGAACCAGGCCGTCCGGGAAAATCTGGTGGCCAGCCGGGTGGTGAAGGCCTACGTTCGGGGCGGGTATGAGTCCAAACGGTTTGACAAGACCACCGATGACCTGCGCCAGGCCCAGCTGGGCGCAGGGAGGCTGTTTACCCTGTCCGGCCCCATTACCATGGGCATTATGTGGACGTGCAGCGTGCTGATCCTGTTTTTCGGCGGCCGGGAGATCATTTTCCGGACCACCGGCCTGCTGACCGGCCAGCTGGTGAGCCTGGTGAACTACGCCGGTATGGCGGTGAACTCCCTGTCCATGATCAGCTGGCTGGTGATGTCCCTGTCCCGGGCCCAGGCGTCCCTGGTCCGGATCAACGAGGTGCTGGACGAGGAGATCGACATCACCGACGGGCCCTCCGACGCCGCAGTGGAAAGCGGCAGCGTGGACTTTGAGGACGTGTGCTTCAGCTATACCCGAAACCCTGACAAGCTGGCCCTGCGCCATGTGACCCTGCACATTGACTCCGGAGAGACTATCGGTGTTATCGGCGGCACCGGCGAGGGAAAATCCACCCTGGTAAGCCTGATTCCCCGGTTTTACGACGCCCTGTCCGGCACGGTGAAGGTGGACGGACGGGATGTGCGGGAGTATACCCTGGAGAATCTGCGCAGCGGCGTGTCCATGGTATTGCAGAACGGGTCCCTGTTCTCCGGTACCATTGCCGACAACCTGCGCTGGGCGGACCCCAACGCCACCCTGGCCCAGATGCAGGCGGCCTGCGCCATTGCCCGGGCCGACGAGTACATCGACCGGTTCCCCGACGGGTATGAGACGGTGCTGGAGCAGAACGCCGCCAACCTGTCCGGCGGCCAGCGGCAGCGGCTGCTGATCGCCCGGGCCATTCTGAAAAAGCCCAGGATCCTGATCCTGGACGACTCCACCTCCGCCGTGGATATGGCCACCGACGAGCATATCCGCCGCTGTCTGCGGACGGCGCTTCCCGGGGCCACCAAGATCATCATTGCCCAGCGCATCAACTCCATCATGTCCTGCGACCGGATCGTGGTGCTGGACCAGGGGCGGCTGGCGGATATGGGTACCCATCAGGAGCTGCTGTCCCGCAGCCCCATTTACCGCGACGTGTATGAAAGCCAGATGAGAGAGGGGGCCGTGGACGATGCCGCGTGTTGACCTGCAGAAATACAATAAGAAGGTAGAGAACCCCGTTGCCATCCTGTGGCGGCTGGTGTGCTACTTCAAGCACTGCCGCCTGCTGCTGACGGCGGCGATGCTGTCGATCCTGGCCTATGTGGCGGCCACCATCGGGGCTGCCTACTGCATGAAGCCCCTGACAAACCTGCTGGAGGCCAGCGGTGCGGCTCCCAACGAGACGTATGCCAAGTACATCAGTCTGATCCTGGGCCTGGCGGGCCTGTACCTGCTGTCGGCCCTGACCAACTATCTGCTGAACCGGCTGATGCTGGAGTGCAGCGCCATCATCATGAAGCAGCTGCGCACGGAGCTGTTCGACACCATGCAGCGCCAGCCGGTGCGGTTCTTTGACGAGAACAAGACCGGCGCACTGATGAGCTACTATACCAGCGACATCGAGGCCACCAACGAGCTTTTGCAGCACAGCATCACCCAGCTGGCCATCTCCATCACCTCTCTGCTGGGGACCATCGGCATGATGCTGGCTCTGTCCATGCGGCTTTTTGCCATCATGGTGGTGCTGGGGGCCATTGTGGTGCTGGTGGTGCGGGTCACCACCAGGATCAGCAAGCGCACCTATGCCAGCCAGCAGCGTCTGACCGCCGCCGTCAGCGGCTATATGGAGGAGATGATCACCGGCCAGCGGGATGTGAAGGTGTTCACCCACGAAAAGGAGGTCATGGAGCAGTTCGACGTCATCAACCGGGATCTGTGTAAGGCGTCCACTACCGCCACCACCGTCACCTCTATGGTGGGGCCCATCCTCAACAACCTGTCCCACATTTTCTACGCCATCACCTGCGCGGTGGGCGTGCTGTGGCTGACGGGGGAGGGGGCCGGCGGCATCCTCATCGGCTTTTTGCAGTATGTCCGCACCTTCGCCGACCGGGTGAGCCAGATCTCTGAGCAGTTCAACGCCCTGATGATGGCCCTGGCCGGAGCGGAGCGGATTTTCGCCATTCTGGACCTGCCGTCGGAGGAGGATCAGGGTCAGGTGACCCTGGAGCAGAACGGCGATGACTACAGCTGGCGTCTGCCGGACGGCGCCCTGGTGCCCCTGCGGGGGGACGTGCGGTTTGCCCATGTGGACTTCTCCTATGTGCCGGATAAGCCGGTGCTGCGCGACCTGTCCCTGTATGCCAAGCCCGGCCAGAAGATCGCCTTTGTGGGCTCCACCGGCGCCGGAAAAACCACCATCACCAACCTCATCAACCGCTTCTATGATATCGAGTCCGGCTCTATCACCTACGATGGCATCGACGTGCGCCGCATCCGCAAGGACGACCTGCGCCGCTCCCTGGGTATGGTGCTGCAGGACACCCACCTGTTCACCGGCACCGTCATGGAGAACATCCGCTACGGGCGTCTGGAGGCCACCGACGACGAGTGCATTCGCGCCGCCAAGATCGCCGACGCCCACTATTTCATCTCTCACCTGCCCCAGGGGTATGACACGGTCCTGTATTCCGACGGCGCCAACCTCAGCCAGGGCCAGCGCCAGCTGGTGGCCATTGCCCGGGCGGCGGTGTCCCGGGCTCCGGTGCTGATCCTGGACGAGGCCACCTCCTCTGTGGACACCCGCACGGAAAAGCTCATCGGCCAGGGGCTGGACGCCCTGATGGCCGGGCGCACGGTGTTCGTCATCGCCCACCGACTGTCCACCGTCCGCAACGCCAATGCCATCATGGTGCTGGAGCAGGGCCGCATCATCGAGCGGGGCGACCACCGGGAGCTGCTGGAGCAGAAGGGAAAGTACTATCAGCTCTGCCACAACATGATCGAATTGACCTAACCGTTCGCCGAAAACCACACTTATTTGTATCTTTCAGGCGTAAATTTCCGACAAATGTTAGCGGATAAAAACCGCAGAAATTCAACTGCAAGAGAATAAAAATACAAAGAATGTGAATATCTGTCATTTTTTTTGGAATATTCACAGAAAGTTCAATCTTGGTGTTGAAAAATCCATAGTTTCATGATAGAATTAAGAAAACATTTTAATCCCGAGCGGCGATGAGAAAATTGCACAAAAAGCGTCCGCCTTGGGCGAACAGACTGGTGCGGTGTAGACAGTGAGCCAAGGACACACACCGCCGCACCGCAAGGAATGATCATGGCAGAAAAAAACAAAAAGCGCGGCGGACGCCGCGCCCATCTCAATGATTTCCACGTCAATCTTGCCGGTGATTATGTATATACCGGCGCCCACTACACCTATGTGGACCAGGGCCGCAGCCGCGACCGGGTCCATCGGGAGCTGTGGGGACTGAGCATCGCCATTCTGCTGGCCGTTGTGGCCGGGGGATGCAGCGACGCGCCCGCCATGCTGAACTGCTGGTACGTGATCCTGCCCTATATCTGCGAGGCCGCCGCGGCGGTCAGCGTGATATGGGCGGTGGCCCGGCTGCGCAAGGCGGAGGATCCCATCCGGGAGTATGTTTACAAGAAGAGCGTGCAGCCGCTGCCCCACCGGGCTATGCTGTGCATGATCTTCGCGGGACTGGGCTTCGTGACCATGGTGCTGTACCTGGTGATGAACGGCTCCGGCGGCCGCGTGGCCTCCGTGATCGTCTATCTGGCGCTGAAGGCGCTGGTGGCCGGGGGAGCGTGGCTCCTGTGGCGGTATATGCTGATCCTGAAATGGGAAAAGCTCCCCGCCCGCGACCTGGATGAACCCCAGGCGTGACCCAATTTCCTTTGTGAACTCCGGGCGAAAGCCCGCGTTCAAAAATATTTAAGGAGGATTCCAATGAAGAAAGCTACCCGTATTTTGGCTCTGGTACTTTGCGCTGTCATGTGCCTGGGCCTGTTCGTTGGCTGCGGCAACAAAGGCAAGCAGAACAGCGACACCCCGTTGGTCGTGGGTTATTCCCCGTTCAACAGCAAATTCTCTCCCTTCTTCTCCGAGACCGCTTATGACCAGGATGTCTGGGTGATGACCTCTATCGCCCTGCTGAGCAGCGACCGTCAGGGCTCCATCATCATGAACGGCATCAAGGGCGAGACCAAGTCCTACAACGGCACCGACTACACCTACTATGGTCCCGCTGACTGCGAGATCAAGGAGAACACCGACGGCACCGTGGACTACAACTTCAAGATGCGTGAGGACCTGAAGTTCTCCGACGGCGAGCCCATCACCATCGACGACGTCATCTTCTCCATGTACGTCCTGTGCGATCCTTCCTACGACGGCAACAGCACCCTGTTTGCTGTTCCCATCCAGGGCATGGACGCCTACCGTTCCGGCATGGACACCCTGTTCAACCTGATCTATGCCGCCGGCCGCGACAACACCAACTTTAGTGACGACCCCACCAAGGGCTGGACCAAGGAGCAGCAGGATGCTTACTGGGCTGACGTGGACCAGGCTGCCGACAAGTTCGTTCAGGAAATCATGGACTCCTGCATCGCTCAGGGCGCCAATGCCGAGGGCGATTCCGTGGCCGCCTGCCTGAAGAACTGGGGCTTCGAGCTGCCCGAGGACGCCACCAAGGCTGACGCCTTCGCCGCCATCGTTGCCGCTTATGACAACATCACCACCGCTGTTGGCAAGGAATCTGCCGGCACTGCGTTCGCCGACCTGATGAACGACTACGCCGCCTATACCAACGCTATCCAGACCGGCGAGTCCGCTGCCAACATCTCCGGCATCAAGAAGACCGGCGATTACAGCATGACCGTCACCCTGTCCCAGGTGGACGCTACCGCCATCTATCAGCTGGGTGTGACCATCGCCCCCATGCACTACTATGGCGACAAGGCCAAGTATGACTACGACAACAATCAGTTCGGCTTCACCAAGGGCGATCTGAGCCATGTCCGCGAAAAGACCACCACCCCCATGGGCGCCGGCCCCTACAAGTTCCTGAAGTTCGAGAATGGTACCGTTAACTTCGAGGCTAACGATTCCTACTATCTGGGCGCCCCCAAGACCAAGTATGTCAACTTCCTGCAGACTCAGGAAGACGATAAGCTGAACGGCGTCATCACCGGCACCGTGGATATCGCCGATCCTACCTTCAGCGCCAACACCGTGGACGCCATCAAGAAGGCCAACGCCAACGATGACGTCAACGGCCCCAAGATCACCACCGATACCGTGGATAACCTGGGTTACGGCTACATCGGCATGAGCGCCAACACCATGAACGTCAACAACGAGCCCGGCTCCGACGCTTCCAAGGCCTATCGTAAGGCTTTCGCCACCGTCCTGGCTGCGTATCGTGACGTTGCCATCGACTCCTACTATGGCGAGCGTGCTTCCGTCATCAACTACCCCATCTCCAACACCTCCTGGGCTGCTCCTCAGGCTTCCGACCCCGGCTACAAGGTCGCTTTCTCTGTGGACGCTGACGGCAAGGACATCTACACCTCCGACATGACTGCCGATCAGAAGTACGAGGCTGCTCTGCAGGCCGCCCTGGGCTTCTTTGAGAAGGCCGGCTGCAAGGTGGAGAACGGCAAGGTCGTTACCAACCCCGCTGGCGGTAAGGACACCGATGCTTACGCCATCGAGCGTGAGGCCCTGATCCCCGCCGACGGCAAGGGCGATCACCCCTCCTTCATGATCCTGACCGAGGCCTCCAAGGCTCTGGAGAAGATCGGCGTGCACCTGATCGTCACCGACCTGTCCGACAGCACGCAGCTGTGGGATACCATCGAGGCCGATCAGGCTGACATGTTTGCTGCTGCCTGGGGTGCTACCGTTGACCCCGACATGTACCAGATTTACTTCTCCGGCATGGACGGCAAGGCTGCCGGCGGCTCCAACTACATGTACGACATCAATGATGCCGAGCTGAACAAGCTGATCCTGGATGCCCGCGCTTCTCTGGACCAGAGCTATCGTAAGACCATGTACAAGGCTTGCCTGGACATCATCGTTGACTGGGCCGTTGAGGTTCCTGTCTATCAGCGCCAGAACGCCGTCATCTTCTCCACCGAGCGGGTGAACATGGAGACGGTCACTCCCGATATCACCACCTTCTATGGCTGGCTGAACGAGATCCAGAACGTCGAGCTGAACTGACAAGCTTGGACCCAAGACCTGTGCACATAGGTTAAGTCACAAGGTGCTCCCCGGCGGCCAAGGCCGCCGGGGGGTACCCCGACTGCATGTCAAGGAGCGCCCCTGGCGGGGCCTGGGGCGCTGCTTGATGTGCAGTGGGTAGTTTATAGGGAGGGGCGGAACAGACGTGTTCCGCCAATCTGCATCACTGTATCATCAGATCGGAGGGTTATCAGTGCGCAAATACATCATCAAAAGAATTCTAATCTCAATCGTCATCCTATTCTTCGTCGCATTCGTTATCTACGCGCTGATGCGGTGTCTCCCCACGTCCTACGTGGAGGCGATGGCGCGTCAGAAGTCCATGCAGCCCGGTTCCAAGTCCTTTGAGGAGTGGATGGAGCAGCTCACCCGCATGTACAACCTGGATGTGGGCATTATCCCCGGCTTCTTCAAGTGGCTGGGCCAGATGCTGACCTTCAAATTCGGCGACAGCTGGCTGTGGACCAAGCCTGTTACGGAAGTATTCAACGACAGTGTGTGGATCTCTTTCTTTATGGGCCTCATCGCATTCGTCCTGCAGATCATCATCGCGATCCCCCTGGGCGTGGTTGCCGCCACCAAGCAGTACAGCAAGACGGACTATGTCATCTCTGTGCTGGCGCTGGCCGGTATTTCCCTGCCTACCTTCTTCTTTGCTTCCCTGCTGAAGCTGGTGTTCTCCGTGAGACTGGGCTGGTTTGACCTGTACGGCCTGACGGGACGTAATTACCAGCAGTTGTCCGCTTTCGGGAAGCTCATGGACATGGGACATCATCTGGTTCTGCCCATCGTCACGCTGGTGGTCATCAGCGTCGGTTCCCTCATGCGTTACACCCGCACCAACATGCTGGAGGTGCTGAACGCAGACTTTATCCGCACGGCCCGGGCCAAGGGTCTGTCCGAGCGCAAGGTCATCTATCACCATGCGTTCCGCAACACCCTGATCCCCCTGGTTACCATCATCGGCGGTTCTCTGCCCGGCCTGTTTTCCGGCGCACTGATCACCGAGACGCTGTATTCCATCCCCGGCATCGGCTACATTTCCTACCAGTCCATGGTGGGCGGCGACATTCCGTTCTCCATGTTCTATCTGGTGTTCATGGCCGTGCTGACCCTGTTGGGCAACCTGATTTCTGATATTCTGTACGCCGTGGTCGACCCGCGGGTACGCATCGCTTAAGAAGGGAGGAGGAAAGAAAATGGCAGATCGCAAAGATAACATCAATGAGCAGCAGGCTGAGCAGAAGCTCCGCGAGGAGATTCGCGAGGAAATGAAGAATGCCGACCAGACGCCTGCGGAGGAGCATTATTCTCTGAACGACGACCGCCGCGTTAAGGTTCTTTCTCCCGGTATGCTGGTGGCCAAGCGCTTTATCCGCAACCGTATGGCTGTTACCGGCCTGGTCATCCTGATTTTCATGTTCGTCTTTTCCTTTATCGGCGGCCTGGTTTCCCCCTATGGGCAGGATCAGTTCTTCTATACCGACAAAACCATCCGCAAGAGCTTCGGTGAGGCCAAGGAAAACACCGAGTTCCGCTACGGCAGCAACAGCGATGAGCTGTTTGGGCTCACCGCACAGGCCAAGGCCATGCTGGCCATCCAGCAGGGCAAGGATACCTTCAATTTCTCCAATCATAACTATACCATGAACAAGGTCAGCGATGAAATGTTCACCATTTCCTGCGACGGCGTTATGGTGGGTTATGCCGCCAAGGACATGGTCAACGCGGATGCCGCGGACCAGAAGCTGTCCTTCGAGTTCAACTATCAGGCCCTGACCGCCTACGCCACCGGTGCTAAGGAATTCACCGCCGACGGCGTGACCTATGCCCTGGCTGAGGACGGAGGCGTCACCCTGGACGGGGCGGACTATGCCTATATCAGCCGCTATCTGGTTCAGGCCATCTCCCCCGACGTGTTCCTGAGCCGCGATTTCAAGGACAAGCTGCTGGCTACCATTGCCACGGCCCAGGACGGCAAGGCTACCTTTACTTACACCGACGAGTCCCTGATCATGAATGAGCCCGAGCAGACCGAGGACGGCGAAAACGCCGACGGTCAGACCTCCGGCATCAATACGGAGGACCCCAATGCCCCCAAGCAGGACGATACGTCCGACACCGCCACTGCGGAGTATGATCTGGAGTTCAAGGCCGCTACCAACAGCTGGCAGATCCTGCAGGAGAAGTCCAGCCGTCAGTACGACCAGTACTCCTTCCCCAATATGAAGCATTGGCTGGGCACCGATATGTACGGTATGGATATGCTGACCCGCCTGATGTACGGCGGCCGCGTGTCCCTGCTGATCGGCTTCATCGTTATCATCATTGAGACCGTCATCGGCGTGATCTTCGGCGGTATCTCCGGCTACTTCGGCGGCTGGGTGGATAACCTGATCATGCGTATCGTCGATATCTTTTACTGCATCCCCTCCATGCCCGTTATCATTATTCTGGGTGCGGCCATGGATGCCTCCCGTGTGGACCCGACGATCCGAATGGTTTACCTGATGCTGATTCTGGGCTTCCTGGGCTGGGCCGGTATTGCCCGTCTGGTCCGCGGCCAGATCCTGTCTCTGCGTGAGCAGGAGTACATGGCTGCCGCCGAGGCCTGCGGCCTCAGCGTGTCCCGCCGGATCTTCAAGCACCTGATCCCCAATGTCGTTCCCCAGCTGATCGTCACCTGCACCATGGGCCTGGGCAGCGTCATCATCATGGAGGCGACCCTGTCCTTCCTGGGCCTGGGCGTTAAGTTCCCCTTCGCTTCCTGGGGCAACATCATCAGCGACGTCAACAACACCCACGTTCTGACCACCTATTGGTTCATCTGGATCCCCGCCGGCGTGCTGCTGCTGCTGACGGTTCTGGCGTTCAACCTGGTTGGCGACGGACTGCGGGATGCCTTTGACCCGAAGATGAAGCGCTGAGGAAGGAGGAGATCACATGGCTAAGAAAAACGAAAACGGCTATCTGTCCGCGAAGGAATCCCGCCGGATTTCCCGGGAGAACCGCAAAATCACGGATCAGTTTGAAAAGCTGCACAAGCGCAAGAACGTGCCCGAGGAGGAATTCCTCACCAAGATGCACGACGAGAACAACTCCCTGGAGATCGAGAATCTGCACACCTACTTCTTCTCTGACGTGGGTACCGTCCGCGCGGTAGACGGCGTCTCCTTTGATGTGCCCATCGGCAAGACCGTGGGCGTGGTGGGTGAGTCCGGCTGCGGCAAGTCCGTTACCAGCCTGTCCATCATGCAGCTGCTTCAGCGGCCCCAGGGCCAGATCGTGGAGGGCGAGATTCGCCTGAATCTGGGCAACGGCAAGGCTTATGACATCACCAAGACTCCTATTGAGCAGATGCAGAAGCTCCGCGGCAACTACATGTCCATGATTTTCCAGGAGCCCATGACCAGCCTGAACCCGGTGTTCCGCATCGGCGCCCAGTTGGATGAGGTCATTGCCCTGCACGACGGTGAAGGCAAGACCGCCGAGGACATCAAGGCCCGCTCCATCCATCTGCTGGAGATGGCCGGTATCGCCAACAGCGAGGGCGTCTACAAGATGTTCCCTCACGAGCTGTCCGGCGGTATGCGCCAGCGTGTCATGATCGCTATGGCTCTGTCCTGCAATCCCCGCCTGATCATCGCCGATGAGCCCACCACGGCTTTGGACGTGACCATCCAGGCCCAGATCCTGGACCTGCTTCGCAACCTGAAGGACAAGATCAATTCCTCCATCATGCTGATCACCCACGACCTGGGTGTTATCGCCGAGATGGCCGACTACGTGGTGGTCATGTACGCCGGCCGCGTGGTGGAGAAGGGCACCGCCCAGGAGATTTTCGCCAATCCCGCGCACCCCTACACCATCGGCCTGATGGCTTCCAAGCCCATGGTCGGTAAGAAGGTGGATAAGCTGTATTCCATCCCCGGTAAGGTCCCCAACCCCATCAACATGCCCAACTACTGCTATTTCAAGGATCGCTGCGAAATGTGCGTGGACGGCTGCCAGGGTGAGTATCCCCACATGATCCAGCTGTCCCCCACGCACATGGTCAGCTGCTATCGTTACTACGGAAAGGAGGACGCTCAGAATGGCTGATGTCAAAAAGACCGCTGAGGAGAAGATCCAGTACGATCCTCAGTACATCCTCCAGGTCAAGGACCTGAAGAAGTACTTTCCCATCAAGGGCGGCATGCTCAACAAGACCGTTGGTTATGTGAAGGCCGTGGACGGCGTCACCTTTAACCTCAAGCGCGGTACCACCATGGGTCTGGTGGGCGAGTCCGGCTGCGGCAAGACCACCACCGGCCGTACCATCCTTCGTCTGTCCGGCGAAAAGACCGGCGGCCAGGTGCTGTTCAACGGTCAGGAGGTCTATGACCTCAATGCCAAGGAAATGCGCGATATGCGCACCAAGATGCAGATCATCTTCCAGGACCCCTTCTCCTCTCTGCAGCCCCGTATGCCCGTGGGCGAGATCATCGGCGAGGCTGTCCGCGAGCACGGTCTGGTGCCCAAGGAAGAATTTGACGACTATATCGATAAGGTCATGGACGACTGCGGCCTGCAGTCCTTCCACAAGGATCGCTATCCCCATGAGTTCTCCGGCGGCCAGCGTCAGCGTATCTGTATCGCCCGGGCCCTGGCTCTGAAGCCTGAGTTCATCGTCTGCGATGAGCCCGTGTCCGCCCTGGACGTGTCCATCCAGGCGCAGATCATCAATCTGCTGAAGGAGCTGCAGGAGCAGTATAAGTTCACCTATCTGTTCATCTCCCACGATCTGTCCGTGGTGGAGCATATCTCCGACACCGTGGGCGTTATGTATCTGGGCAACCTGGTGGAATACGGCGCTACCGAGGACATTTTCAAGAATCCTCTGCACCCCTACACCAAGGCTCTGTTCTCCGCCATCCCCGTGCCGGACCCCACGGCCAAGATGAACCGCATCGTGCTGGAGGGCTCCATTCCTTCCCCGGCCAATCCTCCCGCAGGCTGCAAGTTCCACACCCGCTGCGCCCAGTGCATGGAGCAGTGCAAGACCGAGGTGCCGGAGCAGCGTGAGATCGAGCCCGGCCACTTTGTGGTCTGCCACCTGTACGACCAGAAATAATGGCCGTGAAGGAAAAACACTGGGAGGACGACGACGGCCGCACCATCGCGGATATGTCGCAGGTGAAGCGTCCGTCGCTGTTCGGCAATCTGCCTGGCAGCGTCTATAAACGGGAGGAGAAGCCGGAGGAGCAGGAGCCCAGGAAGGCAGCTCCCTGGGTGGACGACTCCCTGAGCAAGCAGGACCGTCATGCGTTCTTCTTAGGCACCATGAAGGCATCGCTGCTGATCGGCGCGGCCTACCTGGTGGGATTTGGCGTCTTTATTCTGATCCTGACGCTTCTGTTCCGCTGAGGACAGGAACCAAAATGCCTGAAAGGGCGTCCTCCAAAGGGAGGACGCCCTTTTTTGCGCTGCTACAATAGAAAATGGGAGGACCATCATGATTTCATCCATGCTGCAATACATCCAGAAAAGCCCCGACTGCTTCCACGCGGTGGAAAATCTCCGCCAGCGGCTGATGGGGGAGGGGTATACCCAGCTGACGGCAGGGGAGTGGAGCCTGACCCCCGGCGGCAAGTATTTTATCACCAAGAACGGCTCGTCGCTGCTGGCATTCCGGGTGCCCCAGGGTGCCCCAACCGGGTTTGTGCTGACGGCCAGTCACTCGGATTCTCCCTGCTTCCGGCTGCGGGACCATGCAGAGCTGGCCGGTGAGTTTGTGCGCCTTTCCGCCGAGCGCTACGGCGGCATGATCAACGACTGCTGGCTGGACCGCCCCCTCAGCGCTGCCGGACGGGTGCTGGTGCGCCGGGACAACGGTCTGGAGACACGTTTGGTGGATCTGAAAAAGGACATGGCACTGATCCCTCGTGTGGCCATCCATCTGAACCGGGACGGCAATAATGGCACCAAGTACAATCCCGCTCAGGACCTGGTGGCGCTGTATGCCGGCGGAGAGCAGAAGGGCTGCTTTGACCGGGAGATCGCCGCTGCCGCCGGATGCCAGCCGGAGGACATCGTGGCCCGGGATCTGTTCCTGTACAACAACCAGCCGGGTACCGTGTGGGGGCCTGCGGGAGAATTCCTGTCCGCACCCCGGCTGGACGACCTGGCCTGTGTATTTGCCTGCACCCAGGGCTTCCTGGCTGCCCGGGAGACCACCGCCATCCCGGTGCTGTGCGTATTTGACAACGAGGAGATCGGCTCCGAGACCAAGCAGGGCGCGGCTTCTGCCTTCCTGCCGGAAACCCTTCAGGCCATCGTGGACGCTCTGGGACTTACGGACGGCGACTATCGGCGGCTGGTGGCCAACAGCTTCCTGCTGTCCTGTGACAACGGTCATGCCCGTCACCCCAACCATCCGGAGCTGGCGGACGCCAACGAGGCCCCGGTGCTCAACGGCGGCGTGGTGGTGAAGCACTCGCCCCGGTATGCCACCGACGCGGTGTCTGCCGCCGCGTTCCAGGAGCTTTGCCGCCGGGCCCAGGTACCCACCCAGCATTATGCCAACCGGCCCGACCAGGCCGGCGGCGCGACACTGGGCAACATCGCCAACACCAAACTGCCGGTGAACACCGTGGACATCGGCATGGCGCAGCTGGCTATGCACTCCTGCTTCGAGACCATGGGCAGCCGCGACGTGGCCCACTTTGTCCGCGCCGTCACCGCTTGCTACGAGGCTGTGCTGACCTTCACCGACACGGCAGTGGAGATCGGCTGAGACAGGGAAATAAACTCCGCCCCTTGACCTGTGGTCAGGGGGCGGAGTTTACATGCACAAAATCAGGTCCGCAGCTTGAAGGTCCTGGGGGCCAGGTGATAGGCCAGCAGCAGAGCTGCGGCCACATACACGGCGGCAAAGAGGACCACACCCACGCCGAAGGCAGTGGAGCCGCGGACATTGGCGGAGATCAGGTAGCACACAACGTAGGTCAGACCGGTGATGATCCGATAGGCATAGCTGGTGTTCTCCAAGCCCGCAGTGTAGGGCTGGAGCAGGTAGTACAGCACCAGATAGTGTACCGAGAAGAACACGGACATGGCCAGAATGGACAGGGCCAGCACCGCATAGTCCAATGGCGTGTCCGTGCCGCCGCTGCACAGCAGCAGCAGAGGAAGCCCCAGAGCGATAACGGTGGTGGGCAGCAGATTGATGGCTGTCAGCGATTTCAGCCGGGCCGTGAAGATCCCCAGGATCACCCGGGGCTGCCGGTAAAACCGGTAGCACAGCATGCTGCGGTCGCAGTTGAAGAACAGGGCCCGGGTCACGGTATTGCCGCGATTGATGAAGTACATAAGCAGCAGCATGCCGGGCAGGGCCTGGACCACCAGTCCATTGACAGCGGCCGCCGCGGCAGGGGAGATCAGACACGCGGCGCAGCCTGCCGCCAGCACCACAGCGGCAATGACGGCGGTCCGCCGGGCGGGACGCATCAGCAGCCGCCTGTTCCGGCGCATGAACAGCTCGTTGAACCGGACACAGCCGGTTTTGCGGCTTTCGGGGCCGCTGTCCAGGGTGAGCTTGCTCCGATACTGAGCCTGGGTTTCCTTGGCGGCAGGATTGGTATCGCCTGTCAGCAGGGCCAGGTTATCCGGTGTGAAGATGCGGTGGTATAGCTGACGGAAGGAGGGGAAGCGCACCAGAACACAGGCGCCCCACGCGCCGCAGAAGGCGAAAAGCCCACAGGCGGCATACGCCGCCCCGCTTGGGATGGCCCAGCCCAACAGCATGGGCGGCAGATACGCCGCCGCCAGCAGGAGCAGGCCGAGGCCCTGGAGCACCGGGAACCATTTTGCCTCCCTGGCCAGCCTGCGCCGGCGGGTAAAGTGCGCCAGCTCCAGCCCGGCGGCGGTGAGCTTCACGGAGCACACCAGCACCGGCGTCAGCAGGCACAGGGCCAGTGGTGCTTGGAGGGCCAACCGCCCCACCACCAGCGCCGCTGTCAGAAAGCCCATAAAATCCTTCAGCAGCGTATACCCGTATGCCGACAGAGCATAGCGCCGGGCATCCATCCGCAGAAGAAACACGGCGTAATAGACGTCCTGCTCCGCATCCAGGAGCTTGCTGTTGAAAATGCCGCCGATAAGCGTCAGAAACAGCAGCAGGTGGCCATACAGCCCCGCAGGCGGTTCGGACGGGAACAGCAGCAGGGGGGCGGCAAAGAACGCCGCCATATACAGGAGCTTTCCCAGCAGCAGCCCCAGCAGCTCCCGCAGGATGGCCAGCACCAGGCCCAGGGTCTTGGCGAAGCCGCTTTCATAGGACAGGCTCAGAAAGCGCAGCCGGTACAGAATGCCGTTGACCCGATAGGCCATGTGCAGCCGCAGCTGCAAAACCAGGGTGTCAAACCACATCCGGCATCTCCTTCAGGGCGGCGATGATGCGGTCCTTATATGCCTCGTCGGCCAGGTCCTCCCGCCGTACCTCCTGCAGGACCCCATGGTGCAGGATGACGATGTCGTCGCACAGGTCCAGGGCCAGGTCCATGATGTGGGTGGACAGCAGGATGATGTGCTGACCCTTGATGCGCCGCAGCAGAGCCTTCATCTCGTCGGCCACCACCACGTCGAAGGACGTCAGCGGCTCATCCAGCAGCAGCACGGTGGGATCTGCCATAATGTTCACCAGCATCTGCATTTTGTTTTTCATGCCGTGGGAGAAGTCCTTCAGCAGCTTTCCCCGGTCGGCCTCATCAATGCACATGTAGTCCAGATACACATCCGGGGCCTTGGGATAGGGAATCCTGTCCCGGTTGATCTCCAGGAAGAATTGCAGAAATTCCCGGGCGGTGAGAAACTCCGGCACCACTGGGGTGGACAGCACATAGCCCATGTCGTCTGCGGTGACGGGACGGGGGTTCCCGCCGTCGTCCACCAGGTGGAAGGAGCCGCCGTCCCGGGGCAGATCCTCGTTGAGACAATTGAAAAACGTGGTCTTTCCCGCGCCGTTGCGGCCGATCAGACCGTAGATCTTTCCCTGTTCAAAGGTGAAGGACGCGCCCCGCAGCACCTCCTGGTCACCGAACCGCTTTTGCAGGTCCTGGACTACCAGCTTCGCGGCCATCAGTCCACGATGCCGGTGAGGTCCAGGGGCTTGCCGTCGCGCCACAGACGCTCCAGGCCGTAAAACTCCCGGGCCTCGGCGTTAAAGACATGGATGGCGATGCAGCCGTAGTCCAGCAGCACCCAGGTGCCGCCGCGATAGCCCTCCCGGTGCAGGGGCTCCTCCTCCGCCTCCTCCCGGAGGATCTTTTCCACATTGTCCACCAGGGCGTTGATCTGGGTATTGGAGGAGCCGGTGGCGATGACGAAATAGTCCGCCAGGGTGGTCAGGTCGCCGATCTCCAGCACCTGGATCTCCCGGCCCTTTTTGTCGGACAGGGCCCGGGCCGCCATAAGGGCCAGTTCCTTCGCAGTTTTCATAGATGTTTACCTCTCAATAGATAGTCTCGGGCGTCCAGTGTGTTGTGGTGGACGGGGTTGCCCCATTGCCGCATGTCCTGGATGCTGTCGTTCAGTGCCTTCAGAAGGCCCCCGTCCAGGTCGGCGTGTACCGCCTGGCGCAGATCCTCCACGCCGGGAAAATCCCGGCTGGGCTCGATATAGTCCGCCAGATAGATGATCTTTTCCAGCAGGGTCATGTCCGCATGGCCGGTGGTGTGCCAGTAAATGGCCCAATACACGGCATCGTCCACGCCGAACACGTCCCGGGCGATGGCCGCCCCGGTTTTGGCATGCAGCAGCTTCAGGGCGTGCCGCTCCAGGTCGTCCAGCCGGATGTGATATTGGACGCACAGGGCCAGCTGCCCCTCCATATCCAGCTTCTTGGTGCAGTCGTGGAGCAGGGCGGCCACCCGGGCCTGGGTCTCGTCGGCCCCATACTGCCGGGACAGGCGGACGGCCTCCTGCTCCGTGCCCAGCACATGGGGCATGCGCTTGGGCTTCAGATAGCTCAGGGCGATGGGCCGCAGCCGGTCCGGGGTCAGGCGCCGCAGGTCCGTATGGACGCCGTACAGCCCCCGGCGCTGGATGTAGCCATACACCGGGTCCGTCACCAGCTCCTGCCCGCCGCCCTGGGCCAGGGCCTGACGCACCTGGGTGGAGGACAGGTCCAGAACGTGCTCATTGGGAATGATGGCAATATCCGCCCCATAGGTCTCCTCCAGGCGCCGCTTCTGGGCGGCCAGATCGCCGCCGGGCTGAGGGTGGACCCGGTCAAAGGCCCCAATGTGGGCCAGGGACAGAATGTCCGCCGCATGATACCAGCGCTCCAGAGACAAAAACATATCCGTCCCCATAAGAAGCCACAGCTCATCCTCCGGATACATCTGCCGCAGCTGCCGCAGGGTATCCACCGTATAGCTGGGGCCGGTGCGGTGCAGCTCAATGTCCAGAGCCTGGGCCCCGGGGCCCAGCTGGGCGCAGGCCAGGGCCGTCATCTCCAGCCGGTCGGCGGGCTCGGCGCTGCCCTGGGGCAGGGCCTTGTGGGGCGGAACGCTGGCAGGGATCAGCAGCAGACGGTCCAGCCCCAGGACGTCCATAGCCGCCCGGGCCGCCGTCAGGTGGCCCCGGTGGATGGGATTGAAGGTGCCGCCGTAAATGCCGATCCTCATACGCTGCGCTTCCTGTCTTTTTCCAGCTCGATCTTCCGCTTGTCCTTGTTGTGCTGATAGCGGAAGAGAACGAATTTGCTGCCGATGACCTGCACCACCTCGCAGCGGGCGGCTACCTTCAGCTCCTCCGCCGCTTCCCGGGCGGTGTACATGGAGTTTTCCAGCACCCGGCCCTTGATCAGCTCCCGGGCCTCCAGGGCGTCGTTGACCTGCTTGACCAGGTTGTCGCCGATGCCGTCCTTGCCCACGTGGACGATGGTGTCCAGGTTGGCGGCCATGCCCCGCAGCTGGGCTCTCTGCTTGCTTGTCAGTTCCATAGATGCTCCTCAGTTCTTTTCCAGATAGGTTTTCAGCTCCGCCGCGAAGGCCCGCAGGGCGTTGCCGCGGTGGCTGATGGCGTTTTTCTCCTCCGGCGTAAGCTGGGCAAAGGTCTTGCGCAGCTCCGGCACGAAAAACACCGGGTCATAGCCGAAGCCGTTGTCCCCCTGGGGGGCGTAGGCAATGGTACCGAAGCAGTCCCCGGCGGCGTCCAGCCGGTCCCCATTGGGGAAGCAGCAGACGATGGCCGTGTGGAAATGGGCGGTGCGGGCCCCGGCGCCCCGGAGATTCTCCAGCAGCAGGCGATACCGGGCCTGGTCGCTGTCCACGCCGCCGTAGCGGGCGGAATAGATGCCCGGTGCGCCGTTCAGCGCGTCCACGCACAGGCCGGAGTCGTCGGCGATGGCGGGCAGGCCGCTGGCCTGCATCACAGCCATGGCCTTAATGGCGGCGTTCTCGGCGAAGGTGGTTCCGTTTTCCTCCGGCTCCAGGTCCAGGCCCACGTCGGACTGGAGGACCACCTCCACCCCCAGCTCACCTAAGATCTCCTGCATTTCCGCCAGCTTCTTGCGATTGTGGGATGCCAAAACGAATTTCATAGAATTTCCCCCAGTATATTTTTCTCCAGCTCGATGAGCCGTGCGTTGCCCTGGGCGCACAGAGCCACCAGCTCCTGCTGCTCCCGGGGCGTGAAGGCGCGGCCCTCGCCGGTGCCCTGCAGCTCGATGATGCCGCCCTGCTCGTTCATGACGCAGTTCAGATCCACCATGGCCCGGCTGTCCTCGGAGTATTGCAGGTCCAGCATGGCCACGTTGTCCACGATACCGGCAGAGATACCGGCCACATAGTGACGGATGGGCATGGCCTTTACCAGCCCCTGCTCCAGAAGGCCCCGGCAGGCCAGGGCCAGGGCCACGAAGCCCCCGGTAACGGAGGCGGTGCGTGTGCCGCCGTCTCCCTGCAAAACGTCGCAGTCCACGGTGATGGTGCGCTCGCCCAGGCGGCGCATATCCACCGCCGCCCGGAGGCTGCGGCCGATAAGCCGCTGGATCTCCGCGCTGCGGCCGGACAGCTTCAGCTTGTCCACGTCCCGGCGGGACCGCTCCCGGTTGGCCCGGGGCAGCATGGAATACTCCGCCGTCACCCAGCCGCAGCCCGGGCGCACATGGGGCGGCACCCGGTCCTCCACCGAGGCGTTGCACAGCACCACCGTGTCGCCGCAGCGGATCAGGGCGCTGCCCTCGGCATATTTGATGAATCCGGTGGTGATCTCCACCGGGCGGCTTTCGCCGCAGGATCTTCCGTCAGCGCGGATCATGGTCGTCCCTCCCATCAGAACAGGTCGCTCACAAATTCCTTGGCATCAAAGGGGGCCAGGTCGCCGATCCCCTCGCCCAGGCCCACGAACTTCACCGGCACCTGCAGCTCCTGGGCAATGGCGATGACGATGCCGCCCTTGGCGGTGCCGTCCAGCTTCGTCAGCACGATTCCCGTCAGCCCCGCCGTCTCCTTGAACTGCCGGGCCTGGATGAGGCCGTTCTGGCCGGTGGTGGCGTCCAGCACCAGCAGGGTCTCCTTGGCGGCCCCGGGCAGCTCCCGGTCGATGATCTTCCGGAGCTTGGCCAGCTCCTTCATGAGGTTGGCCTTGTTGTGCAGCCGCCCGGCGGTGTCTACCAGCACCACGTCGCTGCGGCGGGCCTTGGCGGCGGCCAGGGCATCGAACAGCACGGCGCCGGGGTCCGCGCCCTCGTTCTGGCGGACGATGTCCACCCCGGCCCGGTTCGCCCAGATCTCCAGCTGGTCGGCGGCGGCAGCCCGGAAGGTATCGCCTGCGCACAGCAGCACCTTCTTGCCCTGCTTTTTCAGCTGATAGGCCAGCTTGCCGATGGACGTGGTCTTGCCCACGCCGTTGACGCCGATGACCAGAATGACGCTGGGCTGGGTGGACAGGTCCAGGCGGCTGTCGCCCACCTCCAGCTTTTCCGCCAGGATCTCCCGCAGAGCGCCCTTTACCTGGTCCGCCGTCAGCAGACGGTCGTCATAGGCCCGGCGGCGCAGCTTCTCCGTGGCATCCAGGGCCACGTCCATGCCCACATCCGCCAGGATCAGGGATTCCTCCAGCCGGTCGTAAAAATCGTCGTCCAGAGAGTCGAAGGACATGGGCGCAAACCATGCGTCCCGGAATTTTTTGAACAGTCCCATAGTCGTATCTCCTTACTTTATATTCAGCTCTTTTGCCATGTCGTTGAGGTTGATGGTGAGGATGCGGCTGACGCCCCGCTCCTGCATGGTCACGCCGTACAGCACGTCGGCCTCCTCCATGGTGCCCCGCCGGTGGGTGATGACGATGAACTGGGTTTTTCCGGCGATGCGCCGCATATAGCGGGCGTAGCGCACCACGTTGGCCTCGTCCAGGGCGGCCTCGATCTCGTCCATCACGCAGAAGGGCGTGGGGTGGACCTTGAGAATGGCAAAGTACAGGGCGATGGCCACGAAGGCCTTTTCGCCGCCGGACAGCAGGGTGATGGTTTTCAGCTGCTTGCCCGGGGGCTGCACCTTGATCTCGATGCCGCAGTTGAGGATGTCTCTTTCGTCCTCCAGCTCCAGCCGGGCCTTGCCGCCGCCGAACAGCTCTAGAAACGTCTCCTGGAAGCTGTCGTTCAGGAGCTTGAACTGCCGCGCAAAGATCTCCGTCATCTGCCGGGTCAGCTGGTCGATAACGCCGGTAAGCTCCCCCTTGGCCTGCTCCACGTCTGCCCGCTGGTCAGACAGATAGGTGTAGCGCCCGTTGACCCGGTCATATTCCTCAATGGCCCCGATGTTGGGGGTGCCCAGGGCCTTGATGGCCCGATTCAGCTCGCCGATGCGGCGGGTGGCCTTGGGAACGCTCTCCAGCTCCACCCGCTGGGCCTGGGCCTCGGAATGGCTCAGCTCATACCGCTCCCACAGCTTGTCCAGGATGGTTTTCTCCTCCATGGCGGCGGCGCTGCGCTTCTGCTCCAGACGGGACAGCTCCCCCTGGGCGGCAAGAACGGCGTCGTTGCGGCTCTGGGTCTCCCGGTTCAGGGCGGTGCGCTGCTGCTCCAGGGTCAGCTTTTCCTGCTGGAGTCCCTGCAGCCGGGTGCGCAGCTCCTCCGCCTGACGGTGCAGGTCCTCTGCCCGGGCCCGGTGGTCCGTGATCTGGGCCTGAGACTGGGCCTGGGCCTCCATCAGCTGGCGGCGCAGGTCCTCCCGGCCGCGGCAGTCGCCGGCCAGGTCCTCCATCAGCTGCCGCAGGTCCTCCAGGCGGCTCTGGGCGCCCTGACGCTCGGCAGCCAGGGCGGCCTGCTGCTCCTTGCGGCGGGCGATCTCGTCGGAGATGCCGCCGGTTTTCGTCTGCAATTCGCTCTGTCCGGCCAGACGCTCCTGGGCCTGCTGCCGCAGCTGGGCGGCCCGGTCCTCCTGGCGCCGGATCTCCTGCTCCGCAGTCTGACGCCGGGCGGCGCAGTCCGCCGTCTGGCGGGTCAGCTGCTGATTTTCCGTATCCAATGCCCGCAGCGTCTCCTCCAGAGACTCCCGCAGACTATCGTAGTGCTGCTCCCGGGTCTCCAGTGCCAGCACCTGCTGCTGTGCGGCCCGGTGCTGATCCTGGGCCACGTCCAGCTCATACTGGGCCTTTTGCAGGTCCCGGCCCAGGTCCTCCGCCCGGCGGGCGGCCTCGGCCAGAGACGATTTCAGGCTCCCCAGCTGCTCCCGCAGCCCCGCCAGCTCGCTGGCCCGGGACAGGACGCCCGCGCTGCGGCTGACGCTGCCGCCGGTCATGGAGCCGCCCCGGTTGATGACCTGGCCGTCCAGGGTGACGATGCGGAACCGGTTCTGATACCGCCGCGCCATATTCACGCCGCAGTCCAGATCCTCCACCACCACGGTGCGGCCCAGCAGATTCTGGAAAATGCTGTCGTACTGGGGATCATACGTCACCAGCTGGGACGCGATGCCCACAAAGCCGTACTCCTGGGAGAGCCTGGGCTCCCGGAGCATGTCGCCCCGGATGGCGCTCATGGGCAGGAAGGTGGCCCGGCCTGCGTCCCGGCGCTTTAGGAAAGAGATGGCCTCCTTGGCATCGGTGTCCCGGTCCACCACAATGTTCTGCAGGGCCGCCCCCAGGGCAATCTCCAGAGCCACGGTGTATTGGGGCTGGGTGCTCATCAGGCTGGCCACAGGTCCCCGGATACCGGACAGAGTGCTCCGGTCCGCCGCCTGCATGACGGCCTTCACCGCCCGGGAAAAGCCCTCGTATTCCTTCTCCATCTCCGTCAGCAGACGGATGCGGTCCTCCATGGCGTTGGCCTGGCGGCGCAGCTGGTCCGCCTGCTGGGCGGCCTCCTGGGCCCGGCGGCGTCTGCCCTCCATCTTCAGGCTGTGGCCCTGGATGATGTTGGCCGCAGCCTGTTGGTCCTCCCGGGCGGCATCCAGGGCGGCGTTATTCTCTGCCGCCTCCCGGCGGCACTGGTCCAATTTCTCGTTGGCGGCGGCGCTGTCGGCGGCGATGGCCGTCTGCCGGGCCTGGGCCTGGGCGTCGGTGGCGTCCAGGGCGGCCAGCTCCGTGCGCCCCTGAGCGGCGGCGGCCACGGCCAGGGTCTCCTGGGCCCGCAAAGCCTCCGCCTCCTGCTGGGCGCTTCCGGCGCTCTGGGCCAGCTGCCGGAGACTTTCCATCAGCACTGACAGCTCACTGCCCAGGTCCTCTGTCTCCCGGTCGATCCGGGCCATGCGGTCCGTCAGGGCGTCGGCCTGCTCCTGAAGATTTCCGGCCCGCTGCTGGGTGTCTGCCAGCTCCCGGGCCAGCCGCTCCAGGGTCTGCCGGTCGTGGGACAGGCTGTTTTCCAGCACGGCGATGGCGGAGCTCTCCTGCTGGGCCTGGGCGTCGATACCGGACGCCTGTCCCCGCAGCTCCTCGGCCCGGACGTCGTTGGCCTGGATCTTTGCCAGACTTTCCTCCCCGGCGGCATATACCGCGTCCAGGGCATCCTGGGCCCGCTGGCGGTCCTCCTGGGCCGTGCGCAGGTCGGCCTCCAGCTTCAGCGCCCCGGCCCGCAGGGCCTGAAGATTCTCCAGCCACACGGAGATCTCCAGCACCCGCAGCTCGTCCCGCAGCACCAGGTATTTCTTCGCTGTTTCCGCCTGCTGGCGCAGAGGCTCCACCTGCAGCTCCAGCTCGGCAATCTTATCATTGATGCGCACCAGATTCTCCTCCGTGCGCTGGAGCTTCCGCTCCGATTCTTCCTTGCGGTGGCGGTATTTGCTGATGCCCGCCGCCTCCTCGAACACCTCCCGGCGCTCGCCGCTTTTCACGGACAGGATCTCGTCGATCTTCCCCTGACCAATGATGGAATAGCCCTCCCGGCCCATGCCGGTGTCCATGAACAGCTCGTTGACGTCCTTGAGCCGCACGGACTGGCGGTTGATATAGTATTCCGACTCCCCGCTGCGGTAATACCGGCGGGTAACGGCCACCTCGCTCTCGTCCCGGGGGAAGATGTGGCCGGTGTTGTCGATGACCAGCGTCACCTGGGCAAAGCCCATCTGATTGCGCTTTTCCGTGCCGCCGAAGATCACGTCCTCCATTTTGGCGCCCCGGAGCTGGCGGCTGTTCTGCTCGCCCATGACCCACAGGATGGCGTCGGAGATGTTGGACTTGCCGGACCCGTTGGGCCCCACGATGGCGGTAATGTCCGCGCCGAAATTCAGGACCGTTTTATCGGGAAAGCTCTTGAAGCCTTGAATTTCCAGCTGTTTTAAGTACACGTTTGTTTCACTCCTTCTGCATATCCCGGATGATGCGGTCGATCCGGCGGGCTGTATCGATGAAATCCTGCTCCGTGTAGCCCTTGGTGGTCATGGCCGCCGTTCCGATGCGGACGCCGGAGGTCTGCTGGGGGGACCGGGTATCGTTGGGGACACAATTCTTGTTCAGGGTGATGTGATGGCGGTCCAGCTCCTCCTGAACGGCCTTGCCGGTCAGGCCCGTGTCCGTCAGGTCCAGCAGGAACAGGTGGTTGTCCGTTCCCCCGGTGACCACCTTATAGCCCATCTGGAGGAACGCATCGCACATGGCCTTGCAGTTGCGGACCACCGCGTGGATGTAGCGCTTGAAATCCTCGGTGCAGGCCTCCTCGGCGGTGACGGCCTTCCCGGCCACCACGTGCTGCAATGCGCCGCCCTGGATTCCGGGAAAAACGGCGCTGTCCACCTGCTTGGCAAGCTCCGGCCGGCAGAAGATCAGGCCGCCCCGTGTGCCCCGCAGGGTCTTGTGGGTGGTGGTGGTAATGATGTCCGCCAGGCCGAAGGGGGAGGGATGGTCCCCGGCCGCCACCAGCCCGGCAATGTGGGCCATATCTACCATGAAGTATGCACCGACTTCCTGTGCAGCAGCTGCAAAGGCCCCGAAGTCGATGATGCGGCTATAAGCGGATGCGCCGGCCAGAATCAATTGCGGCCTGTACGCGGATGCTTTTCTTCGCATGTCATCGTAGTCGATGAAGCCCCTGTCGTCCACACCGTAGAACACCATGTTGTACAGCTTGCCGCTGAAATTCACCGGGGAACCGTGGGTCAGGTGGCCGCCGTTGTTCAGGCTCATGGCCAGGATGGTATCCCCCGGCTTCAGCACGCTCATGTAGGCGGCGAGGTTGGCGGAGGAGCCGCTGTGGGGCTGGACATTGACGTGATAATCCGTCCCGAATACCTGCTGCCACATGCCGCAGCAGTATTCCTCCAGCTCGTCCACGCAGCCGCAGCCACCGTAGTACCGGCCCCGGTTGCCGGAGCGGTGCCCGGCGGGATAGCCCTCTGAATACTTGTTGGTCAGGCAGGAGCCCACGGCCCGCATGACGTTCTCGCTGACAAAGTTTTCGCTGGCGATCAGCTCGATGTTGGCGTTCTGCCGGGCCTGCTCGGCTGCAATGATCTCAAAAACCTTGGATTCCATGGGGGTTCCTCTTTCTTTTTGTGGGGGCTGCGGGCTATAAGGCCCGCTGCCCGGGTGTGATGTGCATATAGAATCAGCTTATGATACCACAAAACCCTGGATTTTTCAAGAAAAATCACCGGAATACATTTGCGGGAAGGGGACTGCGGGCAAAAAAATCCGGGAGGGCGCTTCCTTGCGAAGCGCCCTCCCGGGGCAGTTTGCTTCAGTTCCGCGAGCATTTCTCCGCGTCGATGGCCAGCACCACCATCAGGGCGTACAGCGCGTCGCCGGGGTCCGCCACGTCGATGGTGTAGGTATCCGTCCAGTTAAACAGCTCCTTGCTGATAGAAGCCACCGTCCGGGGCCCGTCCTGGATGGTGTAGTCCCACTCCATAAAACTGCCGTCCACGGTCCAGCCGCAGAAGTCCAGGGAAAACGACGGCCGGAAAAGAGTAAACTCCTTGCGGATCTCTCCTACGCAGCGGTCGCCGACGTACAGCTCAAACCTGGGCAGGAACGTCAGCACCCGCTGCTGCACCGTGGCGATGTGCTCCCCCTGGGGGTTCAGAATATGCAGGCAATGACCCCAGGAGAGCTTTCCCTCCACGGTATAGGCCACGCTGCCGTCCTCATGGTAGATGTCGTAGCTGTCGAACCACGAGAAAAACCGCTGCTTGAAATACAGCTTCATAGGCGCACCTCCCTTTCCGTTCAGTATACCGTATCCCGGGGCCCCTGACAAGGGAAAATCACTCTTTACAAAATAGAAAATATGTTCTATAATGAAAGCAGTATATGGGAAGGGAGGGCTGCGTCATGCGCGCACGGCCCATCAGCTGCTGCTTTTCCGGCCACCGTCCGGCCAAGCTCCCCTGGGGGGAGGACGAGGACGATCCCCGCTGCCGGGCGCTGAAGGCCCGGCTGCGGGACGCGCTGGACGCCGCCTATGAGGCGGGCTATCGCCACTTTATCTGCGGCATGGCCCAGGGCTGCGACCTGTATTTCTGTGAGCTGGCCCTGGCCCTGCGGCAGCGGCACGGGGACGTCAGCGTGGAGGCGGCTATTCCGTGCCCCACCCAGGCTGACGGCTGGCCCCGGCCCCAGCAGGAGCGCTATCGCCGCCTGGTGGCGGCCTGCGACTATGAGACACTGGTGCAGTCATCCTACAGTCCCGGCTGCATGTAGCGGCGCAACCGCTACATGGTGGACCACGCGTCCCTGCTGCTGGCGGTCCACAACGGCCAGCCCGGCGGCACCCGCCGCACCATGGAATACGCCATGCGCCGGGGGCTGCAAATTGTGGATATTCCCCCGGTGATGGAGACATAACCCCAGCCCCTGCCGCATAGGCTTGTCTCAAAGAGGTGAACGCTTTGAAACAGGTGATCTTGCGGCGGGGGCTGGCGCTGCTGCTGGCCGCGGCGGCACTGGGCGCGGTGCTGGCAGGCGGCGGGGCCGACTCCGCCGCCGCACTGTGGCAGTCCGTGTCCCGCCGCCCCAATGTATCCCGGGGACTGCTGCGCTGGGAGCTGGGGGACATTCTGGGGCTGGACGGTCTGTCCGCCCCCACGGTACTGGCCCTGGGCCAGTCGCCGGTGCTGCTGGCGGGCCGGACCCTGGCTGTCCGGGATGCGGCTCCCCAGCCGGAGGACCCGGACCAGCCGGCGGCGCCGGAGGCCCCCGCACCCGCTCCGCCGGAGGAACAGGATCCCCAGCCCGGGGCAGACAACGGCGTCCCGGCCCAGACGGTGGACCCCCGCTCCACCGACGGCTACAGCATCATCAACGGGGTGTACATCAAGAACAAGTCCAGCCGCACCCTGGACCCGGCGGTGCTGGGGGACCGCCAGTTCGTGGCCTGCCCCCGGCAGGGGCCTCAGGTGCTCATTGTCCACAGCCACGCCAGCGAAGCATACACCATGCCGCCGGGCCGGGAGTATGTGCCCTCCGGCACCTTCCGCACGGCGGACTGCTCCTGCAACATGGTGCGGGTGGGAGATGAGCTGGCGGCGGCTCTGTCGGCCTACGGCATCTCCGTGGTCCACGACCGGACCCTCCACGACGGCCAGTCCTACAACGACGCCTATGAAAACAGCCTGGCGTCGATCCAGAGTTATCTGGCCAAGTACCCCTCCATCGTCTATGTGCTGGACCTGCACCGGGACGCGGTGCAGGATGCCAACGGCACCCAGTATAAGCTGGTGACGGCGGAGGACCCCTCTGCCGCCCAGGTGAGCCTGATCATGGGCGTGGCCCACGACGGCTGGCAGGATAATCTGCGCCTGGCCATCGCCGTGCAGGAGAAGCTGGAGACCCAGTCGCCCACCCTGATGCGGCCCATCACCCTGCTGAACTACCGCTATAACCAGTTCGCCGCTCCCGGCAGTCTGCTGGTGGAGGTAGGGGCCGCCGGGAACTCCCTGGAGGAGGCCCTGCAGGCTGCCCGCCTGTTTGGCAGGGGCTTCGCCGAGACGATCCTGGGGCAGTGAGAGAATACAATGCATAAAAAACGTCCCGCACTCTGGCACATCTGCGCCGGAGTGCGGGACGTTTTTACAGCACCTTGGACAGGAAGCTCCGCAGGCGGGGAGACTGGGGGTTTTCAAACAGGGCGCCGGGGCGGTTTTCCTCCATGATGACGCCCTGATCCATAAACAGCACCCGGCTGGCCACCTCCCGGGCAAAGCCCATCTCATGGGTGACCACCACCATGGTCATGCCGCTCTGGGCCAGCTCCTTCATCACATCCAGCACCTCGCCCACCATTTCCGGGTCCAGGGCGGAGGTTGGCTCGTCAAACAGCAGCACCTCCGGCTCCATACACAGGGCACGGACGATGGCGATGCGCTGCTTCTGTCCGCCGGAGAGCCGGGCCGGATATTCTCCCGCCCGGTCGGCAAGACCCACCCGGTCCAGCAGCGTCATGGCCCGCTGCTCCGCCGTCTGCTGGGACTCCTTTTTCAGCAGCATCGGAGCCATGGTCAGGTTTTTCAGCACCGTCATGTGGGGAAACAGGTTGAACTGCTGGAACACCATGCCCATTTTCATCCGCTGCCGGTCCAGGTCCGTCCGGGGGTCCGTCAGGTCCACGCCGTCCAGGAGGATCTGGCCGCTGTCCGGAGTCTCCAGCCGGTTCAGGCAGCGCAGAAACGTGGATTTGCCGCTGCCGGAGGGGCCGATGATGCACACCACGTCGCCCCGCTCCACCTGGGTGGAGATGCCGTCCAGCACGGTGACGCCGCCGAAGCTCTTATGCAGATCCTTAACGCTGATCACTTCTGCGCAGCCTCCTTTCCAGCAGCCCCAGCAGCTGCGTCATGCCGATGACCAGCAGCAGATACACCACCGCCACCAGCAGCAGGGGATTGAAGGCGTCGTAGGTGTTGTTGCGGATCAGGTTCCCGGCCCGGGTCAGGTCCTGGACTGCCACATAGCCCGCCACGGCGGTCTCCTTCAGCAGGGCGATCATCTCGTTGCCGATGGCCGGAAGAATGTTCTTCATGGCCTGGGGCAGCACAATGTGCCAGGCGGCTTGCAGCCGGGACAGGCCCAGGCTGCGTCCGGCCTCCATCTGTCCCGGATCCACGGCGGCAATGCCGCTGCGCATCAGCTCCGCCACATATGCGCCGGAGTTGATGCCGAAGGTGACAATGCCCACCACCAGCCCGTCGGAGGACTTCAGGATCAGAAAGTAGAAGATCAGCAGCTGCACCACCACCGGAATGCCCCGGATCACCGTGGTATACACGTCGCACAGCCAGCACAGAGGCCGCAGCAGGCGGCTGCCCTGGCCGCAGTATTTGATCATGGCCACCAGGGCGCCGATGGTCACGCCGATGACCAGAGCGCACAGCGTGATGACCAGCGTGTTTTTCAGCCCGTCCACCAGCAGGAGATAACGCTGCTTTTCGATGAAGGTGGCCTCCAGCTGGGCCAGCCAGCGGGCAAAAAACTGACCGATTTGCTGAAAAATACTCATCAGCTCAGGGGAGACACATACACGGTGTCGTACTCCTGGAAAAGCTTCTCCACGGTGCCGTCCTGAAGCAGCTCCTGAAGGGCGGTGTTCACCTGGTCCACCAGACTGCTGCCCTTGGCGAAGGCAAAGGCATAGGGCTCACTGGTCATGGCCTCATCCAGCACAGTGAGGCTCTGGTCCGCGGCCATCCTGGCGGCTGCCTCGTTGTCCACCACCCAGGCATCGGCCTTGCCGCTGGTCAGGGCAGCCTGGGCGTCGTTGTTGGAGGCGAAGGACAGAACGGAATAGCCGTTGTCCATGCAGTATTCCTCGGCGGTGGTACCGGTCTGAACGGCGATGGTCTTGCCCGCCAGATCCGCCTTGCCCTGAATATCGCTGCCGGGGTTCACCACGATGACCTGGTTGGCCAGGAAGTACGGGTTGCTGAAGTCGCAGTTCTTCTGGCGGTCCGGGGTGATGGTAATGCCCGCCGCACCTACGTCATAGCGTTCGGCCTGGATGCCGGGGATGATGGAATCGAAGTCCACCTGCTCCCACACCAGCTCCATGCCCAGCTTGTCGGCAATGGCCTGCATCAGTGCGGGCTCGATACCCACGATCTGGCTGCCATCCAGGAACTCAAAGGGCGGGAAGTCCGGGCTGGTGGCCACCACCAGCTGCTTCTTTTCGCCGTCTGCCCCGGCGTTTGCATCGGTATCGCTTTTGCTGCCGCAGGCAGCCATAGTCAGCATCATCGCCGCGCCCAAAAACAGGCACAGGAATTTGGTAAAATATTTCATATTCATTCTCCGTTTCTTTTGCTTTATGTGGTGGATCGATTCAAAGTGTACCCCACGGTCGTCGTCGGAAAACGGTATACATAGCCATATAAACGCCCTTTCCATGAATAAAAATCGAAAATCAAATGCGATTACGGATAAAGATACTACCACATCGTTTCAGCCATGTCAAGCATTATCTGGATAAAAATACAAAAAATTGCCCCATACGCATTTTTATGCGTATGGGGCGCGTGTCACGCCTGGGGATTGGGGATGGTGACGGGGATGCCGTTGACCTCCACGCCGTCGTCGGCGGGGATGAGGATGAAGCGCCGCCCGTCGATGATCCGGGTCTCCACCATATAGCTGTACTCCGGCGGCACGGTGATCTTCACCTCCGGGGTGGTGATCTGGAATTTGCCGGCCTCGATGATGTTCCGGGGGTTCAGGGCCGCGTCCTGGCCGTACTGCCTGCGGCACTGGTCCTGGAAGGCCTCCACCTTCTCCTCCGGCACGCCGCTGCCGGTGAGCACGTCCCCCACCTCCCGGACGGACAGGGTCAGCGGCTCCGGGTCCCGGCTGTCCTTGTGCTCCTGGATGCGGCCCCGCAGCTGCTCGTGGACTGCCTGCACCACGTCGTAGCTGCAATCCTTCTCCAGCGTCTCCGTCAGAGCGGAGGTGAACACATTCTGCTGCTCCTGAGGCGACATGGGGGCATTCTGGATACAGAATACCGCGTCGATGACCTCCTGGTGCAGCTGAGCAGTGTCCTTGCTGTAAAACAGGGCGTTGTAGATATTGGCGGACCGGTCGTCAAAGGCCGGGAACAGGAACCCCAGGACCGGGGGCAGGGCGATGTGTCCGGTGGAGCTGCCCCGGAACTCCTTGTCCTGGTCGCTGTACTGCAAAGCCAGGGTGGGGTCCTTCACCGGGCAGATGGCGCACACGAAATACCGGAACACCGTGTCCGAGCCGTCTGGCACCTCCTGATCGTCCCGGCTGCGGTGAGGCACGTCGTAGGTGTCGGCGGCCAGGAGGATGAGATAGCTGCTCTCGCCCATGTCGATGGCGTCGATGATCCGGCGGTACAGGCTTTCCCGGGCGTTGGCGTCCTGCAGCTCCGTCTGCCGCAGGGTCTGGAGCAGCCGGTGCTCGTCGCTGTCCGCCACCTGCCGGGTGGAGAACTCAATGTCGATCAGGTTCCGGCCCAGGGCGCCGGACAGACTCTTTTTCAGCAGATTCAGGTACATCTCCTGCTCCTCCTGGGACAGCAGCCCCAGGGGGGCGTCTACATAGGAGATGATCTGGCGGCTGCTGCTGACATAGCAGCCGTATACCTTGCTGATAGCGGTGCGGTCCGGCTTGAACCGCCGCCGCAGCTCGTTTAGCTCCCTCTGATTCATGACGGTATCCTCCCATGGCGCAAAGTTTCTCCCATCATAGCACGAATCTGCCGGCCGGGCAAGGAAAAATCCGGCCTTGAACAACGCCGCCGCATCTGCCATAATAGAGGAAAACGAAGCAAAGCAGGTTTTCGCGTATGGAGATGAACAACAAGGAGACTCGCCGGGTGGTCATCGGCATCACCGCCCATGTGGACGCGGGAAAGACCACCCTGGCCGAGGCCATGCTCTACCGCACCGGTCAGCTGCGGAAGCTGGGCCGGGTGGACCACGGCAGTGCTGCCATGGACAGCCATCTGCTGGAGCGGGAGCGGGGCATTACCATTTTTCTCAGCCAGGCGGAGCTGCCTCTGGGGGACATGGAGGTGACGCTGCTGGACACCCCGGGCCATGTGGACTTTTCCGCCGAGATGGAGCGGACCCTGTCGGTGCTGGACTATGCCATCCTGGTCATCAGCGGCGCCGACGGGGTCCAGGCCCACACCCGCACCCTGTGGCGGCTGCTGGAGCTGTACCGGGTGCCCACGTTTCTGTTTGTGACGAAAATGGACTTCGGCCGCCGCGACCGGGACTGCCTGATGGAGAGCCTTCGCCATGAACTGGGGGAGGGGTGCGTCGACTTCACTCCCACCGCCCGGGACCGGCGGATGGAGCAGCTGGCCACCTGCCGGGAGGACGCTCTGGAGGCGTATCTGGATACCGGCATGGTGCCGGAGGAGCTGGTGCGGCAGCTGGTGGGGCGGCGGCTGGTTTTTCCCTGCTGGTTCGGCTCGGGACTGAAGCTGGAGGGCATCGACGAATTTCTGGAGGGCCTGGCCCGGTATGTGGAGCCTCCGGCCTATCCCGCCGCCTTCTCCGCCCGGGTGTTCAAAATCAGCCACGACGCCCAGGGCAAGCGCCTGACCCACCTGAAGGTCACCGGCGGGACCCTGCGGGTCCGGGATGCCATTTCCTACGGCGGCCGCCAGGAAAAGGCCGCCCAGCTGCGGATCTACACCGGAGGCCGGTTCCGGCCTGTGGACCAGGTTCCCGCCGGCGGCATATGCGCCGTCCAGGGGCTCACGGCTACCTGGGGCGGCCAGGGCCTGGGGGAGCGTGAGGAGGCGGTGCGCCCGGTGCTGGAGCCGGTGATGCGCTATCGGATGGCCCTGCCGCCGGACTGCGACAGCCGGGTGCTGCTGCCTCAGCTGCGCCAGCTGGAGGAGGAGGACCCCCAGCTGCGCTTTACGGCCCGGGACGGCGAGCTTCACGTCTCCCTGATGGGCCGCGTCCAGGCGGAGATCCTCAGGAGCCTGGTGGCCCAGCGCTTCGGCGTGGAGGTGGAGCTGGACCGGGGCCGGGTCCTATACAAAGAGACCATCGACGCCCCGGTGGAGGGCGTGGGCCACTACGAGCCCCTGCGCCACTATGCGGAGGTCCACCTGCTGCTGGAGCCCCTGCCCCAGGGCAGCGGCCTGGTGCTGGCCACCCGCTGTCCCGAGGACGACCTGGACCGGAGCTGGCAGCGGCTGATCATGACCCATTTGCAGGAAAAGACCCACCTGGGAGTCCTGACCGGCTCCCCTGTTACGGATATGAAGATCACGCTGATGTCCGGCCGGGCCCACATCAAGCACACCGAAGGCGGCGACTTCCGCCAGGCCACCTATCGGGCGGTGCGCCAGGGGCTGATGCAGGCCCGGAGCCGCCTGCTGGAGCCGTACTACGCCTTCCGGCTGGAGGTGCCGCCGGAGCAGCTGGGCCGGGCCATCAGTGATGTGCGCCTGCGCAGCGGCAGCTTCGACACCCCGGAGGAGTCCGGGGACCTGACATTGCTGCGGGGCCGGGTGCCGGTGACGGAGTTTGACGACTATGCCCAGGAGGTGGCGTCCTATACCGGGGGCCGGGGCCGCCTGTCCCTGGAACCGGCGGGCTACGGACCCTGTCATAACCCCGACGCCGTGATCGCGGCGGCGGACTATGACCCGGAGGCCGACCCGGACAACACGCCGGACTCCGTGTTCTGCGCCCACGGCGGCGGCTTCACCGTGAAGTGGGACAAGGTGCCGGAGTATATGCACCTGCCCGGCTGCCTGGAAAAGCCCCGGGAGGACGCGCCGGTGCGCCGCCGGTGCATCCGCCTGGACGACGCGGAGCTGGAGGCCATCATGACCCGGGAGTTCGGCCCCGTGCGCCGTCCCCTGTACCGTGCGCCGGAGAAGCGGGAAACGCTGCCGGACACCGGCTTGCGGGAGATCGGCCAGCGGTACTATGTGGTGGATGGGTACAACGTCATCTTCGACTGGGACGAGCTCCACGCCCTGGCGGACCGGGACCTGTCCGCCGCCCGGGAGCGGCTGATGGACACCCTCTGCGGCTGGGCCGCCTTTACCCACACCCAGGTGGTTCTGGTGTTCGACGGCTACAAGGTCCCCGGCAGCCTGGGGGAGAAGCTCGACTATCGCGGCATCCATGTGGTATACACCCGGGAGCGGGAGACCGGCGATATGTACATTGAGCGGTTTTTGCAGCAGGTGGGGAAAAACGACCACGTCCGGGTGGTGACCTCCGACGGGCTGATCCAGCTGTCGGCGGTGCGGACGGGGGTCATGCGCATGTCCTCGGCGGAGTTTGGCCGCCAGGTGGCGGAGGCGTCGGACCAGATCCAGGCGTTTATCGCCCGGATGCACCAGTCCGGCGGCAGCACCATCGGCCAGCGGATGAAGTCCGCCAGGAAGTGACCTCTTGCGCAGCCAGACCGCCCCATGCTATAATATCGCATATATATCCGATAGGGAGGAACCTTACATGATCTATACCGACTTTCACGGCGAAAAGCTGTCCCTGCTGGGCTTCGGCACCATGCGTCTGCCGCTGGTTCCCGGCGGCACCCCGGCGGACATCGACGAAAAGACCACGGCGGACATGGTCCGCTATGCCATGGAGCATGGCGTCAACTATTTCGACACTGCCTATCCCTATCACGGCGGCATGTCCGAGCGGGTCATGGGCCGTGTGCTGAAGGACTACGACCGCGGCAGCTTCTATCTGGCCACCAAATACCCCGGTCACCAGCTCAGCAGCCACTACGATCCCGCTGCCATTTTCGAGGAGCAGCTGGAAAAGTGCGGCGTGGACTACTTTGACTTCTACCTGCTGCATAACGTGTACGAAAAGTCCATCGAGACGTATACGGACCCCCGCTGGGGCATCATCGACTATTTCCTGGAGCAGAAGAAAAAGGGCCGCATCCGCCATCTGGGCTTCTCCACCCACGGCGGCCTGGAGCTGATGGAGCGCTTCCTGTCTCAGTATGGCAAGGACATGGAGTTCTGCCAGATCCAGCTGAACTATCTGGACTGGACCATGCAGGACGCCAAGGCCAAGTGCGAGCTGCTGCGCCGCTATAACATTCCCATCTGGGTCATGGAGCCCATCCGCGGCGGCCGCCTGGCGTCCCTGACGCCGGAGGATGAGGCGCGGCTTCGCGCCCTGCACCCGGAGGAGTCCGTCGCCGCCTGGGCCTTCCGCTTCCTCCAGGGGGTGGAGGGGGTCCAGATGATCCTCAGCGGCATGACCACCCCGGAGCAGATGCAGGACAACGTCCGCACCTTTGCCGAGCGCCGCCCCCTGACGGAGCAGGAGGAAAGGGTTCTGCTGGACATCGCCAAGGGCATGTACGGCGCGGTGCCCTGCACCGGCTGCCGCTACTGCTGCGACGGCTGTCCCATGGGGCTGAATATTCCCATGCTGCTGCAGGTGTATAACGAGATGAAGTTCTCTCCTTGCACCAACGTGGGTATGCGGGTGGAGGCTCTGCCCGAGGACAAGCGTCCCGCCGCCTGCGTGGGCTGCGGCCAGTGCACCCGGGCCTGTCCCCAGAACATCGACATTCCCACCGTTCTGAGGGATCTGGACGAGGAGCTGAAGAAGATCCCCAGCTGGGCGGAGATCTGCCGCCAGCGCGAAGAGGCTGCCCGCCGGGCCCGGGAAGTCAGATAACATGGCCCGGATCATTGACATCACCGATTTTTCCGCGCCGGAGCTGGATATCTACGCCCGCCTGACGGAAAACCAGCTGGTGAACCGGGCGGACCCGGATAACGCCCTGTTTGTGGCGGAAAGTCCTCTGGTCATCGGCCGGGCTCTGGACGCCGGGTGCACGCCGGTGTCGTTCCTGATGGAGCGCAAGCATATCACCGGCAAGGGCGCGGAGGTGCTGGCCCGCTGTCCGGCGGATATTCCGGTGTATGCGGCGGAGCTGCCGGTGCTGACCCAACTGACGGGCTTTCACCTGACCCGGGGGATGCTGTGCGCCATGCGGCGGCCCCGGCTGCCCTCTGTGGAGGAGGTCTGTGCCGGAGCCCGGCGCATCGCTGTGCTGGAGAACATCATGAACCCCACCAACATCGGGGCCATCTTCCGTTCCGCCGCCGCTCTGAATGTGGACGCGGTGCTGCTGACCGCCGCCGGCAGCGACCCGCTGTATCGCCGGGCCGCCCGGGTCAGCATGGGCAACGTGTTCCTGGTGCCCTGGACGTATCTGCCGGAGGGGGAGAGCTGGCCGGACTTGCTCCACGATCTGGGCTTCAGAACCGTGGCCCTGGCCCTGCGGGAGGACTCCCTGGCCCTGAACGATCCCCGCCTGCTGGCGGAGCCGAAGCTGGCCATGGTCCTGGGCACCGAAGGCGACGGCCTGGCCTCCTCCACCATCGCCTCCTGCGACTACACGGTGAAGATCCCCATGTCCCACGGGGTGGACTCCCTGAATGTGGCCGCTGCCAGCGCCGTGGCCTTCTATCAGCTGGCCCTGCTGAACGGATAAATGCGCCGCAGCAGGCGGCGCGCACCGGCGCGCCGCCTGCTTTGCCCCCGTTCGACGCAAAAATGCCGGAAAATCCCGCCATTTTCCGGGAAAAAACTCTTGCGCTAGGAGTGTTTTTGTGGTAAACTACTGCATAGTAAGGAAGTGTTGACAGAGAGTGGACAGTTTGTCCGCTCTTTTTCTTGGGCAAATTTGCCCCCTTAAAATTTTCGGAAAGACAGGAGGCCGGGCATGAAAAAGGTAACGGAGCTGGTGGCCGAGCTGGCCGCCCCCGCCGTGGCGGAGCAGGGCTGCACCCTGTGGGATGTGGAATACGTCCGGGAAGCCGGGCAGTGGTATCTGCGGCTGTACCTGGACAAGGACGGCGGCGTGGACATTCTGGACTGCGAGGCCGTCAGCCGCAAGGTCAGCGACCTTTTGGACCAGGCGGACCCCATCGAGGGCAGCTACACCTTCGAGGTGTCCTCCGCCGGGGCCGAGCGCCCCTTGAAGCGCCCGTCGGATTTTCAGCGGTTCCTGGGCCATCCGGTGCTGGTGAAGACCTACAAGCCCAAGGACGGGCGCAAGGAGTTTGCCGGGACCCTGGCAGGGTACGACAATGGGGCCGTGCTGCTGGATATGGGCGGGGCGGAGCCTCTGCGGTTTGAAAAGCCGGAGCTGGCCCTGGTCCGTCTGCGTGTGGAATTCTGACGAAACAGTATAGAATAGGAGAAATACCATGAAATGCGAAGAAATCTTTGCCGCGCTGGAAATGCTGGAAAAGGAACGCGGCATTCCCCAGGACTTCATGATGGGCAAGATCATCCAGGCTCTGACCGCCGCCTATAAGAAGGACCACGAGGGCGTGGAAAACGTCATCGTGGACGTCAACGAGGAGAAGAAGGATCTGCGGATGTACGTCCAGAAGGAGATCGTGGAGGAGGTGGAGAACCCCGGCTCCCAGATCTCGCTGGAGGACGCCCGGGCCATGTCCGCCAAGTATCAGCTGGGCGGCGTGGTGAATATCCCCGTGAAAAATGTGGAGTTCGGCCGCATCGCCGCCGGCAACGGCAAGCAGGTCATTATCCAGGGCCTGCGGGAGGCGGAGCACGGCATGATTTATGACGAGTGGGGCTCCAAGCAGCACGAGATCCTCACCGGCACCGTCCACCGCATCGACCCCCGGGGCACCGTTCACCTGCGTATCGGCTCCGGCAGCGAGGCCACCGAGGGCCTTATGGGCGTCAACGAGCAGGTCCCCGGCGAGGAGCTCACCGAGGGGCAGCTGGTGAAGGTTTACCTGGTGGAGGTCCGCCGCACCACCCGGGGTCCCCAGGTGATGGTGTCCCGGACCCATCCGGGCCTGGTGAAGCGCCTGTTCGAGCTGGAGGTCCCCGAGATCTACGACGGTACCGTGGAGATCCGCTCCATCGCCCGGGAGGCCGGCAGCCGCACCAAGATGGCCGTCTGGTCCTCCGACGAGAATGTGGATCCCATCGGCGCCTGTGTGGGCCCCAAGGGCCAGCGAGTGGCCGCCGTGGTGGAGGAGCTGCGGGGCGAGAAGATCGACATCATCAAGTATTCCGAGGATCCCGCCCAGTTCATCGCCGCCGCTCTGGCTCCCGCCGATGTGGTGGAGGTGCGCCTGTCCGACGAGGGCAAGCTGTGCCGGGTCATCGTGCCCGACGACCAGCTGAGCCTGGCCATCGGCAAGGAGGGGCAGAACGCCCGCCTGGCCGCCCGTCTCACCGGGTATAAGATCGACATCAAGCCCGCCTCCTACACCGGAGAGTAAGGGCATTGGGGAAGGAGGACCATCATGCAGAAGCCGCGGAAGATTCCCCAGCGCATGTGCGTGGGCTGCCGGGAAAAGCGGGACAAAAAGGACCTGCTGCGGGTGGTCCGCACGCCGGAGGGCCAGCTGGTGCTGGACGCCACCGGCAAAAGGTCCGGCCGGGGCGCCTATGTGTGCCGCGACCCGCAGTGCCTGAAGAAGGCCCGGAAGTCCCGGGCGCTGGAGCGGATGCTGGAGACCGGCATCCCCGACGAGGTGTATGAGGCGCTGGAGCGCCAGATGGAAACGGAAGCATGACAGAACACATTTTATCCATGATCGGCCTTGCCAAAAAGGCCGGACAGGTGGCCATCGGCGAGGAGCCGGTGGGCGCCGCCGCCCGGGCCAAGGACGCCCGGGTCATCCTGGTGGCCCAGGACGCCGCGCCCGGCTCCGTGCGCCGGGCCATGTCCTTCGGTCAGACCGGGGCGTGCCTGTGCCTGACGGTGCCCTTTGACAAGGACCGGCTGGGCCGTGCCCTGGGCCGCACCAGCTGCGCCATGGCAGCGGTGACGGACATCGGCTTTGCCGAGGCCATCGTCAAAAAGCTGGCGGCCCTGGACCCGGAGCGCTACGCCCCTGCGGCGGAGCGGCTGGAGATCAAGGCCCGCCGGGCCGCCCAGCGCCGGGCGGAGCAGGCCCAGCATGAAAAGAATCTGCGCCGGGGCAAGAAGAAAAAGCACCCGGTCAAGGAGGCTCCCGCGGCAGAGGTTCCGCAGAAGCCGGAAAAGCCCGCCCGCCGTCCCCGGCGGCCCGGGCCGCGTCCCCAGGGGAACATGCCCCTTTTTGCGGGCTCCCGCTCGGTCCACAAGGGCAAGGGCTCCCCGAAAACCAGTAAGTAAGGAATCGAATCACAAAGATGGAGGTGGCTCTATTTGGGTAGCGTAGGTAACAAATACAGAGTGCATGAGGTAGCGAAGGACTTCGGCGTCCCCACCAAGCAGATCACGGAGATTTTGACCAAGTATGCCGAGACGCCCAAAAACCATATGCAGGTTTTGGGGGATCGGGAGCTGTCTTTGATCTTTGAGAGCCTGACCCAGCACAACCAGGTCTCCGGCATCCAGGCGATCTACGCCGACGCCGCCAAGCCTGCCGAGAAGAAGGCGGAGCCTGCCAGGCAGCAGCCTGCCGCCAGGAAGGCCGAGGCCGAGAAGAAGCCCGGCCAGCAGGCACAGCAGCCCCAGCCGGAGAAGAAGCCCGTCAGCCGCGTGCCCCAGACCAAGGTGGTGGACACCCGGAAGGCCACGGCCGTGAACATGGACAAGTACGACGAGAAGCTCCAGGATATGGCCGACGCCCGCACCGGCAACAGCCGCCGGGACCAGCGCCAGACCCAGGGCAAGGAGAAGATCCGCAGCAAGTCGGGCCGCCGCAGCGGTCCCCAGAGCAACAAGAGCAAGCAGGAGGAGGCCGACCGGCTGCGCCGCCTGCGGCTGGAGGTCATCAAAAAGACCCCCGTCACCGTGCAGATCCCTGACGAGATCAGCGTGGGCGAGCTGGCCAGCCGCATGAAGAAAACCGGCGCAGAGGTGGTCAAGTGCCTGATGAAGAACGGCGTCATGGCCTCCCTGAGCCAGATCATCGACTTCGACACCGCCGCCATCATCGCCGAGGAGATGGGCTGCAAGGTGGAGAAGGAAGTGGTGGTCACCATCGAGGAAAAGCTCATCGACGACCACAAGGACGAGGAGAAGGACCTGGTGCCCCGTGCCCCCGTGGTGGTGGTCATGGGCCACGTGGACCACGGCAAGACCAGCCTGCTGGACTATATCCGCCATGCCCATGTGGCCAGCGGCGAGGCCGGCGGCATCACCCAGCACATCGGCGCTTACCAGGTCCAGATCCACGGCAAGCCCATCACCTTCCTGGACACCCCCGGCCATGAGGCGTTCACCTCCATGCGCGCCCGGGGCGCCATGGTAACGGATATCGCCATTCTGGTGGTGGCCGCCGAGGACGGCATCATGCCCCAGACCGTGGAGTCCATCAACCACGCCAAGGCCGCCGGGATCCCCATCATCGTGGCCATCAACAAGATGGATAAGCCCGAGGCCAACCCCGAGCGCATCAAGCAGCAGCTCACGGAATACGGCCTGGTGTGCGAGGAGTGGGGCGGCGACACCATTGTGTGCCCCATCTCCGCCAAGACCGGCATGGGCGTGGATAACCTGCTGGAGATGCTGACCCTCACCGCCGAGGTCAGCGAGCTGAAGGCCAACCCCAACCGCGCCGCCCAGGGAACCGTTATCGAGGCCCGTCTGGACAAGGGCCGGGGCCCCGTGGCCACCCTGCTGGTGCAGAACGGTACCCTGAAGCAGGGTGACATCATCATCGCCGGCACCTCCGTGGGCCGTGTCCGCGCCATGGTGGGCGACAAGGGCCAGAAGATCACCTCTGCCGGTCCCTCCGTGCCTGTGGAGATCACCGGCCTGTCCGAGACGCCCTCCGCCGGCGCCACCTTCAATGCCGTGGCCGATGAAAAGCTGGCCCGTGAGCTGGTGGAGCAGCGCAAGGCCGAGGAAAAGGCCAAGGCCAACGCCCCTGTTACCAAGGTCTCCCTGGAGGATCTGTTCAGCCAGATCCAGGCCGGTGAGATGAAGAATCTGAACATCATCGTCAAGGCCGACGTTCAGGGCTCTGTGGAGGCCGTGAAGGCGTCTCTGGAGAAGCTCAGCAACGACGAGGTCCGGGTCCGGGTCATCCACGGCGGCGTGGGCGCCATCAACGAGTCCGACGTGATGCTGGCCTCCACGTCCCAGGCCATCATCGTGGGCTTCAACGTCCGCCCCGACAACGCTGCCCGGGATTCCGCCGCCCGCGCCCATGTGGATATGCGGATGTACCGCGTGATCTATGACGCCATCAACGAGATTGAGTCCGCCATGAAGGGCATGCTGGCCCCCAAGTTCCGGGAGGCTCTGCTGGGCCATGCGGAGGTCCGCCAGACCTACAAGGTCTCCGGCGTGGGCACCGTGGCCGGCTGCTATGTCCAGGACGGCAAGCTCCAGCGCAAGGACTGCCAGGTCCGCCTGGTCCGGGACGGTATCGTCATCCACGAGGGTGTCCTGGCCTCTCTGCAGCGGTTCAAGGACTCCGTCAAGGAGGTGGCCGCAGGCTACGAGTGCGGCCTGTCCATCGAGAAGTTCAACGACATCAAGGAAGGGGATATTGTTGAAGCCTTCACCATGGAGGAAATCCCCCAGTAAATCCGAATCACATAACCCAGAGGGCGGGCGCTTCGCCTGCCCTCTTTTCATCTTATCGAAAACGAAAGGAGACCGCCTATGGCATCCAACCGTATCGCCCGCATCAACGACGCCATCCAGAAGGAGCTTTCCGCCCTGCTGCGCACCGTCAAGGACCCCCGGGTGTCCGAGGGTATGCTGACCATCACCCATGTGGACACTACCAGCGACCTGCGCTATGCCCGGGTCTATGTCAGCGCCCTGAACTGCCCGGATGAGAAGGGCCTGCTCAAGGGCCTCAAGTCCGCCGCCGGTTACCTGCGCCGCGAGCTGGGCAGCCGCGTCGACCTGCGCTACACGCCGGAGCTTCAGTTTTTTATCGACGACTCCATCGCCTACGGCGCACACATTCTGGATATGCTGAACCATGTGAAGCCCGCCGATCCCCGGAACGCAGACATCGTTCTGCCCGAGGACCGGGAGGATTGAGGAGGGCTGTGCTATGACCACCGCTGAAGCCGCCCGGCTGCTGCTGGGCTGGGACGAGCTGCTGCTGCTGACCCATGTCCGCCCCGACGGCGACACCGTGGGCTCCGCCGCCGCCCTGTGCCAGGCCCTGCGGGACCGGGGCAAGACGGCGTATCTGCTGCCCAATCCGGAGCTGACCGCCACCTACGCCCCCTATGCCGCCCCCTACGCCGCCCCGGAGGGCTTCGTCCCCCGCCATGTGGTGTCGGTGGACATTGCGGCCCTGTCCCTGCTGCCGGAAAACGCCCGGCCCTATCAGGACCGCATCGACCTGGCCATCGACCACCACCCCTCCCAGGAGTTTTTCGCCCGGGAGACCTGTCTGGAGGCCGAATCCGCCGCCTGCGGCGAGATCGTGTACAACATCATCACCCGCCTGACTCCGGTGACGCCGGACATCGCCCTGCCGCTGTATGTGGCCGTCTCCACGGATACCGGCTGCTTCGTCTATTCCAACACCACCGCCCGCACCCACCGCATCGCCGCCGCCCTGATGGACTGCGGCATCGACGCGGCCCCGGTGAATAAGGCCCTGTTCCGCACCAAGAGCCGCACCCGTCTGGCTATGGAGGCCTGGATGGCGGAGTGGGCGGAGTATTATGACCACGACCGGGTGGTCGTCATGCAGATCCCCCTGTCCCTGTGCCTGGATTACAAGGCCACGGAGGCCGACGTGGAGGAGCTGTCCAGTCTGGCTGCCCTGGTGGAGGGCACCGACTGCGGCGTGACCCTGCGGGAGCTGAAGGACGGCCGGGTGAAAATTTCCCTGCGAACCGGCCCCCGGGTCAATGCCACGGAGGTCTGTGCCCTTCTGGGCGGCGGCGGCCATGCGGCTGCTGCCGGCGCCACGCTGCACGGCACCCTCAGCGAGGTGAAGCAGGCCGTGCTCCAGGCCATCGACATGGTGGCGGGGGAGGATTGACAAAAGGAGCGACCCATGGCAAACGGAATCATCATCATCGACAAGCCCACCGGCTGGACATCTATGGATGTCTGCCCGTCCCCACAAAATGACGGAGCATTTTGCGGGGACCCCTCGCACTGATTTTCATTTCCTCCGGCGGAAGTAAATTCCGCCTGCGGCAAGGTTTTACTGCGCAAAACGCTTGTACGCGCCATTCGGCGCGGTTCGCGCAGACTTATACAAGGAGCGACCCATGGCAAACGGAATCATCATCATCGACAAGCCCGCCGGCTGGACATCTATGGATGTCTGCGCGAAGCTGCGGGGCATTCTGAAAACCAAGAAGGTGGGCCATGCCGGGACCCTGGATCCCATGGCCACCGGCGTCCTGCCGGTGTTTGTGGGACAGGCCACCCGGGCGGTGTCCTTCGCCGAGGACGGGGAGAAGGAGTATATCGCCGGGCTGCGGCTGGGCCGCACCACCGACACCCAGGACACCTCCGGCGAGACCCTGGACACCCACCCGGTGCTCACCGGCCGGGAGGACCTGCTGCACCTGCTGCCCCGGTTCACCGGCGAGATACAGCAGGTGCCCCCCATGTATTCCGCCGTGAAGATCGGCGGCCAGAAGCTCTACCAGATCGCCCGCCGGGGCGGGGAGATCGAGCGCCCTGCCCGGCCCGTTACCGTTTATGAGCTGGAGCTGCTGGACCAGACCGGCCCCGGGGACTACACTCTGCGCATCCGCTGCTCCAAGGGCACCTACGTCCGCACCCTGTGCCACGACATCGGACAGGCTCTGGGCTGCGGCGGCTGCATGAGCAGCCTGCGGCGCACCGTGGCTGCGGGCTTTACCCTGGAGGAGGCCGTGACCCTGGACCGGGTCCAGGAGGAGGGCGAGGCGCTGCTGGCCCCGCTGGACTCACTGTTCCGCCAGCACCCGGCCTACCGGATCCGGCATCCCCGGGTGGACGCCCTGTGCCGCAACGGGAACCCCTTCACCGTCCGCCAGGAGCTGCCGGAGGGCGTGTACCGGGTATATGGTCAGAGCGGCGAATTTCTCTGCCTCAGCCGCCTGGAGGGCGGCGTAATGACCTCCCTTAAAAACTTTTTCGGAGCGTGAATACCTTGAATCGAACTGTTATCGCCCTGGGCTTTTTCGACGGCGTTCACCGGGGCCACGGGGCTCTGCTGGAAATGACCGTCCGCCGGGCCCGGGAGCTGGGTGCCGTACCTGCTGCCTTTACCTTCGACCGTCCGCCTAAGGAGGTGGTCACCGGCCGCCCGGTGGGCCTCATCAACACGTCGGAGGACCGTCGGGATCTGATGCAGCGGCTGTACGGCATCCGTCAGGTCATCATTGCCCCCTTTGACAACGCCATGATGACCATGCCCTGGCAGGATTTCATCGACGATCTGCTGATCGGTACCTATGGCGCGGTGCACCTGGTGGCAGGCCACGACTATCACTTCGGCCACCGGAACCAGGGGGACCCGGAGAGGCTCCTGTCCCGCTGCCGGGAGCGGGGCATCGGCTGCGACATCATCCCCCAGGTGACCCGGGACGGCATCACCGTCAGCTCCACCTATATCCGCACCCTTATCGAAAGCGGACAGATGGAGCGGGCCGCCGATTTCCTGGGCCACCGCCACTGCCTGACCCGCACCGTCACCCACGGCTGCCGCTTTGGACGCACCATCGGCATCCCCACGGTGAACCTGACGCCGCCGGACCATGTGCTGCTGCCGGAGCGGGGCGTGTATGTGACCCGGGTGTTTCTGCCGGACGGCTCCAGCGTTCCCGGCGTCACCAATGTGGGCACCCGGCCCACCGTCAGCGATGGCGACGCCGTGTCGGTGGAGACCTTCCTGCTGGACTTCGACGGGGACCTGTATGACAAGACCATCCGGGTGGAGTTCTGCCGCCGCCTGCGCCCAGAGCGGAAATTCGCCTCGCCCCAGGAGCTGAAGGCTGAAATCCAGCGCAATATCCAACAAACTCGCGATTATTTTGTGGAAAACCCCGAATAACCCCCCGCCGCCTGCCTCCGCAGGCGGCGGTCAGCTTGTCAAAAAAATCTTTTTTGACAAGCTGAGTGCGGTTTTTCAGAACTTAAAAAGTTCTGAAAAACCTGTGATTGCAAACGAAAGACACCCCTGATGGGTTTCTTTCGTAACTATCTTCCTTTCCGATGGCGGAAGATTTTCGAGTTTTTCGACAGTCTCCCCGCCGCCTGCCTCCGCAGGCGGCGGTTTTCTCGTTTACAATTTGTTTACAGAAAAGGTCAAAGAAAGTCAAAATTCCCTATTGACATTTTGAAACCCGGTGGTATACTATAGTCAAAGGTCAAAGAAAGGCAAAGTCAGACAGACCGAATCGAAACAGAAAGGAAGTGAAGGGCTTGGGTACATCGGATATGATCGCCCGGTTCATCCAGGCGGAGCTGGAGGAGGCCAACGGGGTTCTGGAGCTGCAGCGCAGCGACCTGGCCCAACGCTTTGGCTGCGTCCCCAGCCAGATCAATTATGTGATGTCCACCCGGTTTTCCCCGGAGCACGGCTACATTGTGGAGTCGCGCCGGGGCGGCGGGGGCTACATCCGCATCACCCGGGTGCAGGTGGACCGCCACACGCTTTTGATGCACGTCATCAACTCCGTGGGCGATACGCTGGACCTGGCCAGCGCCCGGGCCATTCTTTCAAACCTGGTCCAGTCCCAGGCGGTGGAGCGGAACGTGGCGCAGACCCTTCTGTGGGCCGTGTCCGACAATTCCCTCCGCTCCGTTCCCAAGGACCGGCGGGACAATCTCCGGGCCAGTATTTTCAAGCAGGTGCTCATTCACCTGGTTTGAGTTTTCAATAAGGAGGCAATCATTATGAAATGTCAGAATTGCGGAAAGAACGAAGCAACGTTTTACTATAGGAGCAGCATCAACGGTCGGGTCATGGAGAGCCATCTGTGCCCCGAATGCGCCCGTCAGCTGGGCCTGGTGCAGGATATGCGCCGCCCCATGATGAGCAGCTTCTGGGACGATGACGATTTCTTCACCCGTCCCTTCCGGATGCTGGAGCCCCTGCTGGGCGGCTTCGGCAGCCGCCTGCTGACGGAGTTCCCGGAACCCGTGGACGTGACCCAGCAGGCCCGCCGCGCGGCGGAGGAGCCCCGGGAGGACAACCTGGTCCAGGGCGACGAGCGGGAGAAGCTCAGCCGCCAGCGCCAGCGCAACGCCCTGGAGACCCAGCTGCGCCACGCCGTGGAAACCGAGAACTTCGAGGAAGCCGCCAAGCTCCGGGATCAGCTGCGGTCCCTGCCCCAGGCGTAAGCGTTACGCCGATCAACCGAAAGGAAGTGTAAACTATGATGGAAAATAAATTCACCCCCCGTGCGGAGGAATCCCTGCGGCTGGCCCAGGAGGCCGCCGAGGAAATGGGCCACGGCTATGTGGGCAGTGAGCACCTGCTGCTGGGCCTGATGCGTGAGGAGGAGGGCATTGCCCACCGGGTCCTGGAGGAAGCGGGCCTCACCGATGATATGATCTGCGATGTGCTGCATCGCAGCGTGGGCACCGGCCTTTCCGGCGCGGCTCCCTCCCAGGGGCTGACTCCCCGGGCCAAGAGCGCCGTGGAGCTGGCCGTGTCCGAAGCGTCCCGCACCGGTGCGGGCTATATCGGCACCGAGCATCTGCTGATGGGCCTGCTGCGTGAGGGCAACAACATGGCCATCCGGGTGCTGCGCACCGTGGGCATCGACCCCAAGAAGCTGTACAGCGCCGTGGTGAAGAAGATCAACGAAGCGCCCCGGGCCGCAGCCGCCGCAGGCGGCAATTCCGCCGCTCCCTCCCGTGAGGACGGCAAGAAGGGCGGCGCCCTGGCGGAGTTCACCCGGGATCTGACGGAGGCCGCCCGCAGCGGCAAGCTGGACCCGGTCATCGGCCGGGAGAAGGAGATTGCCCGGGTCATCCAGATTCTGTCCCGCCGCACCAAGAACAACCCCGTTCTGATCGGTGAGCCCGGCGTGGGCAAGACCGCCATTGCCGAGGGCCTGGCCCAGCGCATCGCCGCCGCCGACGTGCCCGAGGAGCTGCTGGACAAGCGGGTCCTGTCCCTGGACCTGTCCGGTATGGTGGCCGGCACCAAATACCGGGGCGAATTTGAGGAGCGCATCAAGAACACCATCAACGAGGTGAAGAAGGCCGGCAACGTCATCCTATTCATCGACGAGCTGCACACCATCGTGGGCGCAGGCTCCGCCGAGGGTGCGGTGGACGCCGCCAACATCCTCAAGCCCGCTCTGTCCCGGGGCGAGATCCGGGTCATCGGCGCCACCACCCTCAACGAGTACCGCAAGTACATTGAGAAGGATGCCGCTCTGGAGCGCCGCTTCCAGCCCGTCACCGTGGGAGAGCCCTCTCCCGAGGCTACGCTGGAGATACTGAAGGGCCTGCGGGATAAGTACGAGGCCCACCATCACCTGACCATTACCGACGGAGCCCTGGAGGCCGCTGTGCGGCTGTCCCGCCGGTATATCAACGACCGGTTCCTGCCGGACAAGGCCATCGACCTGATGGACGAGGCCGCCAGCCAGGTGCGTATGGCTGCCGAGTCCGCCTCCCCCGATCTGAAGGACCTGGAGGAGAAGATCGCTGCCCTGCACCGGGAGAAGGAAGAGGCCGTCACCGCTCAGGACTTCGAGAAGGCCGCCCAGCTGCGGGATATCGAGAAGGACTATCAGGAGCAGGTGGAGATCGAGCGCGACAAGTGGCGCAAGCAGATGTCCGCCAATCGCGGCAGCGTCACCGAGGACGACATTGCCAAGGTAGTGGCCGGCTGGACCGGCATCCCTGTCACCCGGCTCACCCAGGACGAGAGCCAGCGGCTGCTGCAGCTGGAAAAGGTCCTGCATGAGCGCGTGGTGGGTCAGGACGAGGCTGTTACCGCCGTGGCCAAGGCCATTCGCCGCAGCCGTGTGGGCCTGAAGGACCCCAAGCGGCCCATTGGCTCCTTCCTGTTCCTGGGCCCCACCGGCGTCGGCAAGACCGAGCTGTGCAAGACCCTGGCCGAGGCCATGTTCGGCGATGAGAACGCCATGATCCGCATCGACATGTCCGAGTACATGGAGAAGCACACGGTGTCCCGTCTGGTGGGCTCGCCTCCCGGATATGTGGGCCACGAGGAGGGCGGCCAGCTCACGGAGAAGGTGCGCCGTAAGCCCTATTCCGTGGTGCTGTTCGACGAGATCGAAAAGGCCCATCCCGATGTGTGGAACATCCTGCTGCAGATCCTGGAGGACGGCATTGTCACCGACTCCCAGGGCCGCCGGGTGGACTTCAAGAACACCATCATCGTCATGACCTCCAATGTGGGGGCCAAGAACATCACCGCCGCCGACACGCCTCTGGGCTTTGACGGCAGCGGCGAGGCGGCTAAGCGCACCGAGGAGGAGCGGTTTGCACGCATCAAGGACGCCGTTATGGCGGAGCTGCGCCAGACCTTCCGTCCGGAGTTCCTGAACCGTATCGATGAGATCATCGTGTTCCACCAGCTGACGGAGGAGAACATCCGCAGCATTGCCCGCCGGATGCTGGATACCATCGGCAGCCGCATGGCCGCCCAGGGCATCACCCTCCAGGCGGATGACGATGCCGTGGCCGCTCTGGCCAAGGATGGCTTCGATCCCCGCTACGGCGCCCGTCCCCTGCGCCGTACCCTCCAGACCGAGGTGGAGGACGTGGTGGCCGAGCAGATGCTGGACGGTAAGCTCCAGTCCGGCGACACCGCCCACGTCCGTCTGAAGGACGACAAGGTGGTCATCGAAAAGTAAAATAATCCCCCAACCGGCGGCACCTCAAGCCGCCGGTTGGGGGATTTTACGTTCTGTCTTACGCTTTTACCAGCTCCACCAGCACCTGCACCATCTTTTCCATAGACGGCACGGGAATGAACTCATGGACGCCGTGGAAGTTTGCGCCGCCGGTGCACAGGTTGGGGCAGGGGATATCCTGTTCCCAGGACAGGCGCGCCCCGTCGGTGCCGCCCCGGATGGGAACGATCACCGGCTCCACGCCCACGGCCTCCATGGCGGCCTTGGCGTTTTCAATCAGCTCCATATGGGGCCGGATCTTCTCCTTCATGTTGTAGTAGCTGTCCCGCATCTCCAGCCGGAAGGTGCCCCGGCCCCACCGTGCGTTCAGATAGTCCACCAGCTGCTGCACGAAGGCCTTCCGGGCGTTGAACTTCTCCAGGTCGTGGTCCCGGATGATGGCGTGCAGCACCACCTGGCTCTCGTTTCCGGCCAGGTCCGTCACATGGTAGAAGCCCTCGTAGCCCTCCGTGTGGGCGGGAGCCTCCGCCGCAGGCAGCAGAGAGATGAACTGGTTGGCCAGCAGGATGGCATTTTTCATCTTGTTCTTGGCGGAGCCGGGATGGATGTTCACGCCCTCCACCGTCAGGGTCACGGCGGCGGCATTGAAGTTCTCGTACTCGATCTCGCCCAGCTCGCCGCCGTCCACGGTGTAGGCCACCCTGGCGGGGAACTTTTCCGGATCAAAGTGATCGGCGCCCTTGCCCACCTCCTCGTCGGGGGTGAAGCACACGGCCACGGCCCGGTGCCGGATCTCCGGATGGGCCAGCAGGTATTCGCAGGCGGTGACGATCTCCGCCACGCCCGCCTTATCGTCGGCCCCCAGCAGGGTGGTGCCGTCGGTGACGATCAGCTCCTGGCCGATGTACCGCTCCAGGAAGGGGAAGTCCTTCACCTTCAGGCTCCCGGCTTTCTTCAGGGGCAGGTCCCCGCCCTGATAGGTGACGATCTCCGGATGGATATCGGCCCCGCTGACGGCAGGGGAGGTGTCCATGTGGGCGATCAGGCCCAGAGCCGGCGCATCGCATCCGGGGGTGGCGGGCAGCACGGCGTACACATAGCCCTTGTCGTCCAGGTGGGCCCCCTCCAGGCCCAGGGCCGCCAGCTCATCGGCCAGATACTGACCCAGCACCCGCTGGTGGGCGGTGGTGGGCACGGTGTCCGATGTCTCGCTGGAGGTGGTGTCGAAGGACACATATTTCAGAAAACGCTGGGTAACTTCCATGATGGTTTCCCTCCGTAAATTGGATTTGCCCCCAGTATAGCACACCTCCCGCCTCTCCGTCAATCCACTGAGAAATATGGCACTTTGCATAAACTTATTAAGAATTATGAACTATTGATATACATGTTGACATGAGAAAATAGAGATGATATGATTTTGTTAACGGGGTATTCGAATAATAAACCAGAAGAAGATATCAAATAACAAACAGCCATGTAAAAAAAGGAGATGACAACGTGAGAAAAAGAATTACCACCGGCTTGCTGGCAGTTGTTTTCTGCATAATTGCCATCCTACCTGCGGGGTGCTCCACTCAAAAAGGGCCCTCTATGGTGAGCCGGGGCTTTGAGCGGGCGGTGATCGACGGCCGCCAGGCCACCCGGTTTGTGGACTCCGCCCTTGCGGCGGAGAGCGAGACATCGGGCTATTTGTTTTCGTATTATTGTGTGGATTCCAGCCGGATCGTCCAATACGACTCCAGGAATGTCAGCGATGCCAGACTTCTGCTCTCCCTTAGCAGAGGGCAGACCAAGAGCGCGCCCCATGGGGTCACCACAACGGGGACCATCGTCTTTTCCGGAGAGCCGGACGAGAAAATGAAGGATGCGGTCAGCGCATGGGCCGGAGCCGACGGGAGCTATGCGGTCCGGTCGCTTATGGGGAGGGGGACGTTTTCGTTCCCACAAGATGAACGAAGCGACCGGGTTTCCTATTTTATAGGTGTTGGGTTTGATGAGTACGCCTTCCGGCTTCAGCGGTATGACGTGTATCAGCCGCGGCAGGGGGCGGTCGGTCTTGCGGCGGAGCCGGAGTACCGCCAGGCTGGCACGGTCACCGTGCATGCGCACATCCCCAAGCAGGTGGTTTATTGCACCGCCGGGAAAACGGCCAATGCATAAACGGCCCGGTTTTCTGTCCCGGGACAGGGCGGGACGTCCCGCTTTTGGGGCCGTTTTCGCCGGGACAGGAGCGGGAAATTGCGGGACAGAGGACCCGGCTGCGCTCCTGACGCAGCCGGGTCCTTGCGCACACCCGGAAAACCCGGAAGTTCCACCCGGCATGTAGGTTTGTCAAACATATTGGACAGAGAACTCCGCTGGGGAGAGCCAGTGGAGGGGCCTCATAGGGAAGTTGTTGGAGCGGCGGTTGTGGACCGCAAGCTGCTTTGCGAAATCGTCCAGAGAATAGAATGCGTGGCAGGAATAGAAGCGTTTCTGGTCCTCACGGTGGCTGCGCTCCACCTTACCGTTGTGCCGCGGGGTATACGGGCGAATCAGCTTATGCCGGATGCCCAGCTCAGCAGCCGTCCGCTGAAACAGCGTGCGGCGTTTTTCTTTGGGCCTTTTCCAAGCAGACGCACGGTTCCGCTATCTGGCTGTTTTGTGCCGAGCATACATTCAATCGCGGTGCTTTTTCCTGCACCGTTTGCACCCAGCAGTCCGAATGCCGTTCCGCTTTTTGCCGAAAGCTCCAGATGATCGACCACGGTTTTCCCGGCATAGGTTTTCGTCAGCCCTTCAACAAAAATCGCTTCGCCCATTTCTGAACCCTCCTGACAGCCCGCAGCTCGATATAGCCGCGCCCGCCACGGGGTTCGAGCTGGATGCGCAGGTTCTCATCGTCCCAGCGGTAGCCGAGATATGCCGGGTCGTAGCTGTCCATGAATACCTGCACGGTATGGATTGCCTCGCAATAGTCCTCCTCGCAGAAGGGTTGACCTTGGAACTGGAGATATTCCGCCTCTGGCAGATGAATGGTGTCGAAGCCCTCCGGGATCATCCCCATATAATCGGTTTCGACCTCCACGCCCTGCACATAGGTAGAGGTGTTCGGCTTTTTGTACTTTTCGGGCAGCCACATGGAAATAGGCTCTCCGCAGAGTGACTTCATGCTCATAAGGATTATATTTTGTACAGAGCCGCTATTTCAGCAGTCTTTCGTAAGTGAAGTTTCCAGCAGCCCCTTTTACAAGCAATATAGCAAGTGCTGCCAGAACAATACCCACTCCCCAGAGAAGTCCCGCGCTGATTAGGATAATGCCCGTGAATTGTCCGATGAGCAAAGCGAGAATCGGGAAGATCAGGAATACCGCCCGCTGCTGTGCTTCTTCGATAGTTTGTGCCTTGGCAGAACTCCGCACGGTTACAGCAATTGCAACCAGAGAGATCGCCGGTGCGATTAGAAGCATGATTGCCAGCCAACTCGCTGCGGGAAGGAGCAGATTGCCGGTCAGGAAGAACACTTCTATCTCCACTACCAACAGCATGGCAGCAAACGAGATATAGGAAATCATCATTCCAACCGAAAGCCCGGCCAATATTTTGGATTGGAACAACTGCCGCAGGGACAGCGGTGAATACAGCAATGTTTCTAAGGTGTGCTTTTCTTTTTCGCCCACGAAGGAGCTTGCCGCCATGACAGACGATGCCATGATGGGGATGATCAGAAAGAAGGATGGCATGATTTGATTCAATATCAGGCTAAAAATTTGCTGTTGCTGGCTGTACTCCCCATTGGGAACAGGCAGCATATCCAATAGTTTCTGAAAATCTGAGGCAGCATCGGGAGCAAATGATATTACAAGCACAAAAATGGACGGCAGGACAATAGTTAGCACAAGCGGCACGATAAGAAGAACTGCGAAAATCTGCTTATTTGATGTAATGCCACGAATATCTTTCTTTATTAAGGCGAACTGTCCAACATTCATGTATTTTCACGCTCCGTTTCCGCATGTTCCCGGTCGATCAGAGAAAAGTAGATTTCTTCCAATGACATCTGCTGTTCCGATACATGGTACAAATCACCACCGGCCTCTACAATCCTTTTTACGATGAGCGGGATGTCATGCTCTGAGGCCACATCCACATCATAGATGTGATCGCCAACCTCTTTGTATACCATGTCCTTTGGCAAGCAGCTTGCTTTCACACGAACCCTGCGATTTCTGCTTACCATAGCGCGTAGTTCGGTAATATTTCCCGTAGCGAACAAATGCCCTTTATCCATAAGTCCGTATGTCGTGCAGATCTCCTGCGCATACCGAAGCTGATGCGTACAAAGAAATACGGTGATTCCTTCGGCAGCCTGCTCCTGAATCAGAGAATTTACATTCTGAGCACTTTCGGGGTCAAGGCCAGAGGTCGGCTCATCCAGAAACAAAATCTGTGGACGGTGAAGCAATGCTCTGGCCAAAGAAAGCCGCTGGCGCATACCGGTAGAATAAGTGGCCAGCTTGCGATCCATCACATCTGCCAGTTCCAGTCGATGTAGGAGCAGTTTTGTTCTATCTGCACATTCCGAACGGCTCATGCCAAAAAGAGTGCCGTAAAATTGCAGATTCTCCCAAGCCGTCATGTGATCGTACATTTGGGCATGTTCTGTTACTACGCCGACCTTTTCATGCAGCTGCTCCGGGTTTTGGGTGGGGTCAATTCCCAGCACCTGACATTTACCGCCCGATGGGGTCAGCATACCGCAAAGCAGTTTCACGGTCGTAGTTTTTCCCGCTCCGTTTGGCCCTAAGAACCCGAAAATCTCTCCCTGATTCAATGAGAACCTGATTCCATCAACCGCAACGGTTCCTCCGGAAAATGTTTTTGATAATGCTTCTACGGTAATTGCTTTCATCTCATATTTCCCTCGATGTGGTCGTCTGCTGTGTTCAGTTCGAGATTCATCAGGTCAAAATCAATATATTCTCCATTGATCTTGAAAAAGCGGGGAAACACACACAGCTTCCGAAAGCCGTACTTTTCATAAAGCCTGATGGCGCGGGCATTGCTGCTGCGCACCTCCAGATTCAACTGCTCGAAGCCGTTTTCCTTGGCAAAGGCAAGAACAGCTTCCGTCAGCGCAGACGCCGCACCGCAGCCCCACCACGCTTTTTTCAGACTGATGCCAAACTCTCCGCGATGGCTCATACGCTGGGGCTTGCGGTTCAGGCTTGCCGTGCCGATGATCTCGCCATATACCTTGGCGAGATACTGCACATTGTCCGCTGATTCGCACTGCGAACGCAGATAGTCTCGCTCCGTTTCAAGGTCGAGGGGCACTCCCTCCGCACCGAAGCTGAGATTTTCGGTTTCGCCGCCCACGATTTTCAGATAATCCAAGAGTGCCGCGGCATCCTCTGCCCGTGCGCGCTCTATGACAAACAAGCTGTTATTCAATTTCAAAACTTCCTTTCTTCGTATTTTCCCCTTACGGCGATGCGCCCCAGCGTTGGACATCCATCCATCTGTCCGCAGTCGGCGCAGGTATCCAGTCCCTTTTCCCGGACGCAGTTATGTACGGGGCAGAGCTTGTCACAGAACGGCGTTTTTACGCCCTCTGTGCGGCAGCCGGTGCAGTTTATCATTTCAGGTAGGATCGTTACCCCGTTGAGCTTTGTCCACAGGGCAGCAGTTTTTTTGCGCAGGGCGTTGTCGTTCGTGAGCGTTGCGATTCTGGCATCGCATTTTTCGCAGTCCAGTCCGCAGCAGCCGATCAGTTGATTCGTGCTTTTCATAATCCTACCTCCATACAATCTAAGCTTTCCTGACGGCAAGGCAGTTGTCTGCCAATGTGCCGGCAGCGTCTGCACATTCTTTCATGCCATTTCCTCCTGCGCTGCCAATATTGCACCTCTGTATGCCCGCTCCAAATGGGAATTGATCGTGTCCTCATCGTATTTCAACGAATTGTTGGCAATCATGCTTGCATACCCGTGGGCAAACAGAAACACCGTGATAAAAACCATTTTCGTCTGCTCCATGCCAATTCCTAAGGATCTCTGCATCGCTGAAAGAACGGGGATAAGCTCCTCCGCATCGATCAGTTCAAGCAGGGTTTTTCCGTTAAAATAATCCGACTGGAAAAGGAAGCGGAACAGGTGGGGTTCTTCGATGGCAAAGCGGATATAATTCATTCCGATTCCAAGGGCAGCACCCTTTGGCGGTTTCTTCATGGTCATAAGGTATTCCGAATGATAAAGGTCTGCCTTCGCATAGACTGTTCTTTTCAGTTCTTCCATCGTCGCAAAATGATACATGACGGGCTGCGTGGAGCAATGCAGCCTTTCCGATACAGTTCTTGCGTTGATGTTTTCCGCTCCCGCTTCGCGGGCAATCGCAAAGGCCGCATCAACGATCATCTCTTTTGTAACTTTTGCCTTGGCGGGCATACGCATACCTCCGTTTTATAACCCACATTATGTATAATCGAGATTATACAACGCACAATGCACATTGTCAATCCGTCTGGAGTAAAATTTACAAATGGTCTTCCAATGGCAGCTTCATAGGTATAATCCGCCTTTCTGCGAAAGGCACCGACGGGGTTATGAAACCGAGGGGTGCTTAAGAATCGAGTTCAAGCCTCATAAGAACAAGCGTTTGCCAGCCGCTTCTTGCACGGAAACCTCTTGGATTGCGACCATATTCCTGAAATCCGACCGATTCATACAGCCGGACAGCAGACGCGTTCTCTGCTACGACCTCCAGCTCTATTTGCAGGTATCCCGCTTGCTTCGCGCATTCGATGCACGCAAGTGTTAGAGCTCTTCCGACGCCGTGCCCCCAGTAGGCTTTTTCAATGGCGATATGATATTTGCCCCAGATGATGAATGGATTGTTGAAAATGCCGCTGTTCATGCCGACGGCGCCGTCGATCTCGGTATCCACGATGGCGGAGGTGCCGATGACCATGCTGTCGGTCAGATCGTGATTTTCACAGCTTTCCGCTACTTCATGTGTCAGCCGCAGGTAGTCAGCGCTGAACTGCGCAAGGTCGGTGGAAAACGGCACATCGCAGGAGCCGATCTCGCCGGTTTTGTTTTTTACGATGGTGTTCACCGCGATGCTGTCATATTGCAGCAGCTCGCGTCCAACAGGGAGCAGGTAAAACTCCTTGATCTCGCTGGCAGCCTTGCCGATACACCAGCAGAGAAGCATATTGAATTTCAGCCCGCGCTTGCGGCTGAATCTCACAAGCGGTGTGACATCCAGCGTTTTGAAAAAAGTCACCATAGGGTTCGGCGTACTCACCTAAATATCAAACGCCGCCGCACGAGTGGTCATTTTTTGGTCGATAACGGTCGGTTTCATTCTTCACACTCCAATGTACTATCCTCCATTCATCGCGCTACAATCAGTTTTACAAGCCCGCCAGTGCCAGGAATTTTTTTTCTGACTGAATGCTCTGTGTCAGAAACTGACCGTCCCGGAACAGGGCATAGGTCGTGATCGGTGCGGGTACATTCTGCGCAGATTCTTTATCAGTGACATGGATGACCTTGAACGGGATACCATGTTCCTTCGCCACCTCCTGCACCCTTGGTACCCAATAATAGGTGTAGGGACACTGATCGGTGTAATACAGAACAAAACCGTTATCTTCAATCGCCGGATGCTTCGCGCCTTCCCGGAACTTTGGCATCTGTGCGGACGGTTCAAAGGGAAGGTACATGAGATTGATCCCGCAGTCGGATATGTCTGCCACTGTGATCCGAATATAGTTCATCGGTTATTCCTCCAATGCCGTTGTTCTTTCGTTTTGGCGATGGCAATTCATCGAACATTGCCTCAAAGAGCTCTGTAAGAAACACTTTGCTATCAACTTCATCCACCAGCAGCATTTCTTTCGCTCCCTCATACGGGAGCTCACAGATTGCCGCAGGCATAAGTTCCAGAGCGGATCTTGTTTTCTTTACAAGCAGTCGATCATCATAGATTCCACCGACGATTTTACCTCGGTAATAGAGGATAAATTCTCCCATCATAGGACGGTAAGAAATATCGTCCAGATCGGATAGCTGTTCCAGAATGAAATGAAGATACTCTTTACCGGATGCCATTTTTTCCTCCTGTTCAGAACAGTTGCCCCGTCAGCTTCCGCTTTTCCTTCTTCGGAAAAGTCGCTTCAAATCGTTCAAAGCCCTCCGGGTCTTTCTCACAGACAAAATATCCCACTGGGTCTTTGTAGGTGCCGGAGATACCGTCCAAAAAACCGGGCGTCAGCTCCTTGATGAGAAAATAATCCGCTTCAGGGTCGTCGGCATAGCGGATACCCTTTATTTTGGCAGGCACAAAGCCGGACTTGCCGTAAAAGTCAATATTGCCGGTGATGGCAAGTGCTCCTGCACCCATTTCCTTGGCTTTTTCCATGGAATAGTCCAGCAGCTTCTTTCCGTAGCCCTGCCGCTTGTATGCGGGCGCAATGCCGATGGGGCCGAAGGTCATGATCGGCACCTTTCTTCCGTCATCGCAGTCGATTTCCGACCACACATAGATGACCTGCCCGATCAGCTCGCCGTCCAGCTCCATGACGAAGTCCAGCTCCGGCACAAATGCCGGGTCATCCCGATAGCAGTGCAGCACATAGTACTCCATGCAGCCGGGGCGGTAGACATTCCAAAAGGCCTCGCGGGTCAGGTTTTCAACATTGCGATAGTCATCTTTGGTTTCCAAACGAATGGTAATCTTCTTTTCTGACATGGTGGTTCTCCTTATCTCTTGCCAATGATTTTGTCGATCAGCCCGTAAGCAAGGGCTTCCTGCGCCGACATGTAGTTGTCGCGCTCCGTATCAGCGGCAACCTCTGCAAAGGATTTTCCCGTATTCTCGGAAAGAATGCGGGTCATCCGCTGTTTGGTTTTCTGCATCTGCTCGGTGACGATCTGAATATCCTTGTCTGGGTCTTGTGCTTCCAGAAACAGCATCTGCGCGACGATGGAACTGGCGGATGCGTCCGTTACTTCCTCACCGAGAAAGATGATTCGGTCGGAGAGGAGCCGGGAAAAAATATCATAGCTCCGTTCGCCGCGGCTGGTTTGTTCGATCACATAGGGAATGATGCTCATATAGGTTTATCGCTCCCTGTGCTTATCAAGTTTGGCTTTCCAAAAAGCACCGATAGGGCTGAAAGCCTGCTGCCGCATAGAATTTCTGCGCCGACTCATTGAATGTCCAGACATCCAGTGTCACTCGATCAAAACCCCGATGTTTTGCTTGCGCTTTGCAAAGCTCTGTCCACCAGCGTTTCATCCAGTACGGACATGGAAAAGAACGCGCCGATGCTGCCCGCAATCAGTATAAGGCGATCACAGCGCTGCCGTTTCTGCGCAAAAAAAGCCAAGAATTCCTCTTTGGCCTCCCACGGCGTCTGGGAGCGGTAGTCGAAGCCGATGACTTCGCAATTCGGAAAAAGGGGCTTGTAATGGTCGGCTTCTTCCGCCGAGCCGCCCTTTCCGTGAACATAGATAATGGATTCTTTCATTTTTCTTGTCTCTCTTTCTCTGAACAACGGAATCTCACCGTCAAAATGCTTTACCCTCTCCCAAAGCGGGCCTTTTGCGCCCATGGTAAAGGCAATATCGCTGCTGCGGATGGAGAGAGGCTGCATTTGCGGCTTCAGATGAAGAAATTTCATCATTTCCTCTGTCAGCCTGATTTCACCCGACTCTGAAATTACAGTCCAACAATAGAAGCGCCCCTTGTATTGTAAGGAAGAAACGTCCCCATCGGCGCTTCATAATGCAAAAGCTCCGGAGTTTCGGCCAGAATATGGCCGAGCTTGGAGGGCAGCAGCAATCCTTGTCTTGTTACGCAGAACCCACCTGTGGACTTGCTTCCGGTAAACAGGTATATTTTCCCTTCATCGGCAATTCGGCACTCCTTAATGGCCTGCGTGGGGAACTGCACCGCCTCCATCCGAGCGGACAGCTGGAATCGCCGACTTTTTCCGCACGCTGTCCGTTTACGTTCCGGCCTGTCCCATGCCGACACCGCAGACGGCGCGTACCTGATAGCGCTTTGCGGCCTCGGCATAGCCCTTGACCGAGCCTGCCATGATCTAGCCAAGGTAGATAACCTCCGCTCCAGCAAAGACCCGTTTCTTCGCTTCTGCAAGGGAATACACCGGAAGTCCGGTTTTCTGCGCCAGCAACTTGGCATAATGCTCTGTGCTGCCGGTATTGGTGGTGTAAATAATTGCGTTCATAGAAACATTCCTCTCAAAAAAGTGAGACGCAGCGCATGATCGGCTTTGCGATCAGCACTGCGTCTTAGCGTCTGGCTTCTTTCGTCTCAATCGTGAAATTCTTTGCGTTGATGATGCTCTCGTGCCTGCACTTCGGGCAGAACAAAGGAAAAGCCTTTAATTCCGTTTCCTGAAAGATTTGCAAGCGTGTCTTGGCACCGCACCAAGGACATAAGACCCATTGCTTTTCTTTTGTGGCTTCTTTCATTATGATGTTCCCGACTTTCTATAACCAGATTCTATTCTGGAGATAAAACGATCAATGTGCGCGTCCAGCAGGGGAGCAACCGAGTCCTTATCTTTCGCCCCATCGTAGACGCTGTAGAGTAGGTACATTGGCCCGTAGAACTCCAGCGCCAGCTGCATGGCGGCTTCGTCAGTATCTGTCAGCTTACGAAAAATTGCGGCCATGTACTCCAGAGGCCCGCCCGCCAAGTAGTCGTGATGGAGCTGCGCCAGCTTGGGATCACGGTATTGCTCCAGTGTCAGCATCTTACGGAAATTAGAGGAAAACGGTTCCTTTGTCCAATGGTCAAACTGCGCCATACTGTATGCGCGGATCTTTTGAATCGGCGTGTGCAGGTAAGCCTCCGCAAGGCCGTCCGGCTCCGTCTCCGGCATTTCATAGCTTTCCGCTCGTTCATAGTCCATCTCATTCATGCGCTCCACGATCCTGTCCAAAATCTCCTGTTTGCTGGTATAGTGCTTATACAAGGCGGCTTTCGTGAACCCCAACCGCCCCGCAATATCATTCATAGATGTCCCAAGGTAGCCGTTCTGCGCAAACAATTCCAGAGCCGTTTCCAAAATTCGTTCTTTCGTATCTCCAGCCATAATATTCCTCCTTGCAGGTAACCACTCGGTAACTTCTATTATAGTTACCGAGTGGTTACTTGTCAAGACCTGGTGAAAAATCTTTTAGAGCGTAGCGCACAACAAATGTCAGCGAAAGGATTGAATCGACACGGTGAGATGTGCCGCATGGGCAGCGCAAAGATCACAAGCCCGATCCACGAAAAGGATACCTTCAGATTCATAAAGCAACACCGGCTTTCACAGCAAATTCAGGCAGCTTTGCGGGCTTTCCATAAATGGCAATCAGCGCGCGGAACTCCCGGCGGAACGCCTCACGCAGCTCTGCCTCCGTCAGGTGCAGATGATCCGTATTGGCGAGAATCGCCAGTCCGTAGGTAAAGTAGATCATATCCTGATGAAAGCGGCGTGCAACGTCCTCCGCATATCCGAATTCATCGACGATCACGCCGATGACCTCCTGCATCAGAACATCGCTTTGATATGCCCCTGGCTGTTCGCCCTCCAGATAGAGCCAGCGGAACAGCTGCTTTTCCTCGGCAGCGAATTTGACGAAGCCCATGCCGTAGCTGCTGTAGCGGCTGTCGCTCCCCTCGTGGGCGCGCAGAGAATCCCGCACGCGCTGTGTGTGCAGTTCGATCGCACGCTGCGTCAGCGCGGCCTTCAGTTCGTCCATGTTCTTGAATGAAAAGTAGATCGGCTGCGTGGAGCAGCCCAGTTTTTTGGCGACGCTGCGGGCATTGATGGCGGAAAAGCCATCGTCACGCAATACCTCCACCGCAGCGTCGATGATCTGTTCCTTTGAAACTTTTCTGACTGCCGGCATAAGCACCATCCTTGTATAATAACGCTGCGTTATATATAACGCAGTGTTATTATATCTTGTGGGACGTGATTTGTCAAGCGGCATGTTATTCTCCTGTTTCAATGGAGAAAACCCGGAAGTTCCACCCGGCATAGCTTGACACCGCCGCGGTAAAGTGCTATAATAACGACAATCATCCCATGACCATAGAACATTCATTGTCCTATAAAGAATGCAGCACATGGGAGTTCAACACAAGGGAGGAATGTATAACATGAAACGAGTGATCGCACTGCTGCTGACGCTGGTCATGCTGCTGGGCCTGGTGCCCACGGCTCTGGCCGCCGAAGCCGCCGCCCCCGACGGGACCGTGGTGAAGGCGGAGGAGGTCAGCGGCACCCCCCGGCTGGACGCCATGGCGGAGAACGACTCTGCGGTGGAAACCACCCAGCCCACCGGGCATCAGCCCGATGATATGGTGACCATCCTCGTGGAGCTGGAGCGCGCTCCCGTGCTGGAGGGCTTTGCCGCGAAGAAAACGGCTTCCACCAGCTCTGCCGGTGCGGAGATCGCCGCCTATCTTGCCGGCGGCCGCGCGGAGAAACAGGATGCCGCCATTCGCCGGGATCAGAAAAAGGTCTTTGCCGAGATCCAGGCGGCCCAGCCCGCCGCTCTCCAGGCGGAGGGTACCCGCACTGCCTGTGCCCCTGAGCTGATGGAGCAGTGGACGGTGCTCTTTAACGGCATGGCCGTCCGCGCCCCCTACGGCATGCTGGATACCATCCGCGGCCTGAAGGGCGTGAAGTCCGCCCATGTGCAGCATGTTTACAGTCAGCCCGCCTCTCCGGCCACCAATGCCGGTGTGGCAGGCTACAGCTATGACATGGTCCACCTGCAGGAGGTCTGGAACAAGGGCTACACCGGCAAGGGAATGCTGGTGGCCGTGGTGGATTCCGGCCTGGACATGGAGTATTCCAGCTGGTGGAGCGATGAGGAGGGCGCCAACGTCACCGGTCTGCGCCGGGTCCACGAGGCCTTCCGGGACGACTCCTTCTACTCCCACCTCAGCGACAGCGACCTGCGCTATAGCAAGGAGTCCCTGCTGGCCTTCCTGAACGGCCGCCAGCTCAATGCCAATAGGCTGAGCCCCGCCTCCAACGAGGCCATGTACAAGACCCGCAAGGTTCCCTTCGCCTTTGACTACGCCGGAGACGCCGACCCCTATACCGGCGAGATCATCAGCGGCGACGTAAACGTCCGCAACAGCGGCAGCAACCACGGCACCCACGTCTCCGGCACCGTGGCGGGCTTTGTCCAGAGCCAGGAGGGCGAGGTCCTCTTCTCCGGCGTAGCCCCCGATGCCCAGCTGATGATGATGAAGGTCTTTGCCGACGGCGGCAACTCCGGCGCCACGGAAAGCGCCATTCTCAACGCCCTGGAGGACGCCATGACCTTGGGCGCCGACGCCGTGAACCTGTCTCTGGGCTCCGACAACGGCTTTGCCTATGATGACACCGCCATCCACGGCGTTTATGCCCGGCTGGAGCAGGCCGGCGTCATTCTGATGACCGCCGCCGGCAACAGCGAAAACTCCCCCGCCCAGGGCAATGAGCGGGGCGGCCTGAACCTGGCGGAGGACCCGGATATCTCCATGATGTCCTCTCCCGCCGTCTACCCCTCCAACCTGGCGGTGGCCTCCATCAACAGCACCATCAACATGCAGAGTGTGCTGAGCTGGACCGACGCCCAGGGCCAGAGCCATACCGTGCCCTTCTCCGACCCCAACGAAGTGGCCATGAAGCGGAAGTTCCCCGAGAGCCAGAGCTTCGTTGTGTATGACGCGGGCTACGGCACCTACATGGACTACTACAACGCCGGATTCAGCAACGGCTACAACGGCGGCAAGACGGGTATTGCCCTGGTCAAGCGCGGCAGCGCAGACGGCAGCACCCTCTCCTTCGCCGACAAGATCAACAATGCCAGCAGCTTCTCCGGCACCAACTACATGGGCGAGAGCTACGGCGTGCTGGCTGTGCTGGTTTATGACAGCGACCCCGCCGCCACCACGCTTATCAACATGAACACGGACAACACCTCGCTGACCTCCGCCTTTATTTCCGGCGTGGACGGCGCGGCCATGATCGATGCGCTGAACGCCGGGCAGGAGGTCCGCATCACCGTTCACCAGCAGGACCAGCTGTCCGACTGGGAGGAGGGCGGCCAGATGTCCTCCTTCACCTCCTGGGGCAGCGGCTCCGGACTGGAGCTGAAGCCCGAGATCACCGCCCCCGGCGGCAACATCTGGTCCACCGTGATGGACAGCAGCTATGTGGAGGGCGCCGGGAAGTACGATGACTATACCGGGTCCTACAGCCTGATGAGCGGCACCTCCATGGCGACGCCCCATATGGCGGGCCTGGCCGCGCTGGTGGAGCAGTATGTCAAGTCCCAGCATCCCCAGCAGGACGCCGCCGCCAGCGCCGACCTGACCAACCATCTGCTGGTGAGCACCGCCGTGCCCCAGCAGGAGAACGGCGTATACGTCTCTCCCCGCCGCCAGGGCGCCGGCCTTGTGAACGCAGCCGCGGCCATTTCCACCCCTGCCTACATCGATGTGGACGGCAAGCTGGTGGGCAAGCTGGAGCTGGGCGACGATCCCGGCTGGAGCGGCAGCTATGATCTGGACTTCCGGGTGGAGAACCTGGGCAGCGACACCCTGAGCTACAGCATGAAGGCCGTGCTTCTGCGGCCGGATACCGCAGAGCAGGACGGCAAGACCATGGTCCTTGCCAGCGATGTGCTGATCCGTGAGGTGGATCTGGGCAGCGTCAGCGTGCCCGCCGGCGGCACACAGGTCAGCCGGACCGTTTCCCTCACCGCTTCCGACATCGCCGCCATCCGCGACCTGTTCCCCAACGGCAGCTATGTGGAGGGCTTTGTGATCCTCACCGCCGCCGACGGCTCCGCGCCTCAGATCGGCATGCCCCTGCTGGCCTTCCTGGGCGACTGGACCTCTGCCCCCATCCTGGACCGCGCCAACTGGTTTGATGAGCCCCAGGACGGCGAAAACGTGATGAACAACGACTGTACCCTGGGCGTCAACGTGGTGGGCAGTACCATCCGCAGCGCCGGGGAAGTGGTGAACTTCCTGAACCTGGGCCAGAACATCTTTGATACCGACATTGCCGCCGAGAGCAAGCAGACAGTTTTCCACCAGGAGAACTTTGCCATCTCCCCGGACGGCAGCGGCTATTTCGACGCCATTGACGACCTTGAGCTCTATCAGCTGCGGGATGCCAAGCTCTTTGTCACCGAGGTCCGGAACAAGAACACCAACGAGCTCTATTTCCGCACCTTCAACACCTATGTGCCCCGCAGCGTCTATCAGGCCGGCTACGGCGTGGTCCTGCCCATGTCCCTTTACTACTTCACGGATGCTTGGGACGGAACGGACCTGAACGGCGACGTCCTGCCCAACGGCACCCAGTGCGTTTACACCATTACCGCCTATGGCGAGGGTGACTACGGTGACACCGTGGACAATGAGGAGCTGGGCCGTCCGGTGACGGACTTCGAGTCCTTCGTGGACGGCAAGGAGCCCACCTTCAACGGCCACAAAATGGACAAGACCGGCGACGTGCTCTCCTTCGACGTGCTGGTGGACACCCAGGCCCCCAAGCTGGAGAACAACGCCGTGACCTTCTATCAGAAGGATGGCCGCACCTACATGCAGGGCACCGTCTATGACGAGGACGGCTCCCTGGCCTCCGTGGCGGTCCACGCCCAGGTGAGCCGGACCTATACCGACTCCACCGGCCGGGAAATCACCGAGTACAACATCGATCTGCTGAATCCCCTGTATTCCCAGAGCATTTATGACGCCGATACCCACACCTTCACCTTCACCGCAGATGTGACGGAGTATCGCGGCAGCTACAACTGGACCGGCAACGTGTATCTCTCCTGCGGCGACTATGCGGCCAATGACCGCACCTATGCCATCAAGGTGGACGCCTCCCAGGGCCTGACCCTGTCCCAGACCTCCGCCCGCCTGCACCCCGGCCAGAGCTTTGACCTCAGCGTGAACAACAACACCGGCTCCACGGCGCCCATCACCCGCACCTCCAGCAACCCCGAGGTGGCCACGGTGGATGAGTTCGGTCATGTGGTGGCTGTGGCTCCCGGCCAGGCCATCATCACCGTGTCCAACGGCACCTACTCCGCCCTGTGCGTCATAGCGGTGGAGGCCTCCTCCACGGAGGTGAAGGACTTCAAGCTGTCCATGGACCACTTCTCCGGCCTGAAGCCCAACGGCGCCATCACCGTCCGGGTGGTGGACCTGCAGCCCGCCGATGTGGAGATCTATCAGAATCAGTGGCTGGTATATGAGGACGACGAGGACTGGGCGGGCCTGGTCAGCGTCTCCCAGAACAGCAGCGACGCGCTGGAGGGCCTTATCGACCTGAACTATCAGGCCTCCGCGGACAAGATCCCCTCCGGAACCGGCCATCTGGACGTCACCATCAACGGTGTTACCCGGACCATGACCTTTGACTGGGAGGACGTCTATCAGACCTCCGACCAGGAGGACCTGCAGTCCGACGCCTACTACAACGAGCAGACCTATTACGTCACCGCCGGTGAGACCGCCAGCCTCATCGCCCGGTACCGCCAGACCCACTCCTTCTCCGATGTGAAGCTGTACACGGCCCAGGGGTATGTTTCCGGCGGCAGCGACAATCCCACCACCGCCGCCACCGGCCTGGTGCTGGACGGCCCGGACTTTGTCCTCTCCGGCAGCGAGCCCTGGCGCGGCAGACTGGTGAACACCGAGGGCTATGCCCTGCCGGAGTCCATCCATGTGGTTTACCGCTATGATTACGGCTATGAGTATGAGCTGACGGAAAACGCCATGTACAATGGCTATACCTATGACCGTACCACCGGCGATATCGTCGTGTCTGCCCCCTACGGCTCTTCCACCACGGTGGTGATCCGGGCAGACGGCACGGAGAAGGCCGGTAATCCGGCGGGTGCGCTCTCCGGCGTCACCTATGACCGTCCCGACAGCACCTACGGTCCCTTCAACTGGACGGTGACGGAGGGCGGCGGCAAGCTGGAGACCGCCGAGGACGTCAACGTTAACGGCACCCGCAAGAACGTTGCCTATTACACCCCCTCGGAGCCCGGCGTCAGCTATCTGACCGCCACCACCAAGGACGGGCAGTATCATGTGAACTTCGCCGTGGTCTGCCTGCCGGTGCAGGCCAATACCCTGCGCCTGGATGATACCCGGGCCACCCTGCATCCCCTGGAGACTCTGGCGCTGAACGCGACGCTGACTCCTACCCCCACCCGGGCGGAGGACGCCGCGCTGACCTGGACCTCCTTCAACCCCGAAGTAGCCACCGTGGATGAAAACGGCGTTGTCACCGCCCACAAGCCCGGCTACGCTTACATCAAGGTGTCCACCGATATCAACACCAGCGTCACCGCCTACTGCGTGGTGGAGGTATTGCCTGGTCAGGGCTATACCGTGACTCTGGACGCCAACGGCGGCACGGTGAAGCCCGACTCCGTCAGCGTCCAGTACGGCATGGCTGTGGGCCAGCTGCCTGTGCCTGTCCGTGAGGGCTATACCTTCGATGGCTGGTATGACGAAAACGGTGCGCAGTACACCGAGGACACCGTATATGCCATCGCCGGAGACGCCACCCTCACTGCCCGCTGGACCGCCAATATCTACGAGATCACCCTGGACGCCAACGGCGGCGTCACCGACGTGGCCCTGGTCCAGGTGACCTTCGGCCAGGCCGTGGGCGCCCTGCCCGTACCTACCCGGGAGGGCTATGTGTTCTTGGGCTGGTTCGACGAGGCGGGCAGCCGCTATAATGCTTCCACCGTCTACAGCACAGCCGATGGTGTGACCCTCACCGCCCGCTGGGGTCAGGAGGACAGCACCTTCACCATTACCCTGAACGCCAATGGCGGCAAGGTGGAGCCCTCTGCTCTGGCGGTGGTATACGGCCAGGCCGTGGGCGCCCTGCCCGTACCCACCCGGGAGGGCTATACCTTCGGCGGCTGGTACGACAAGGACGGCAACCGCTACGACGCCTCCAGCGTGTACAGCGTCAAGGGTGACACGACCCTGACGGCCCGCTGGATCGAAAACAGTGTCCAGACCGGCGACGGGTTCCCCATCTTCTTGCTGAGCGGCGCGATGATGGCGGCTGCCGCAGGCGCTGTGCTGCTCCTGCTGAAGCGGCGGAAGCTCATGGGCGAATAAACAGACCGGAAGTGCTTCTGCACAGGCTGTTATAAAAGGCTCTCCGGCACATGTGCGCCGGAGAGCCGGGAAACGAAACAAGCCAAGGCCGGCAGGTCATTGACCTGCCGGCCTTGGCTTGTCAAAAATCCTTAATGGGACATTCTCCGCTGGGGAGCGGCAGCTTACCGTTCCTCGCGGAAGTAGCTCAGGCCCAGGCTTGCAGGCGGCTGCTTTGATCCCCCGTCCGGCCAGGCCGGACGGGGGACCCCAATTTCATGCTCCTTCGGGCGGAGTGAATCCGCCCTTCGGCAAGGTTTTGCTGGGCAAAACGCTTGGGACGCGGCTGCGCCGCGGGGGAAAAGCAGCAGGGGAGCCGACTCAGGGACCGGCAGCTTACCGCTCCTCTCGGAAGTAGCTGAGGCCCAAACTTGCAGGCGGCTGCTTTTCCTTGTTGTTCCGCAGGCTGGAGATCACCAGCACCACCACGGTGACCACATAGGGCAGCATCTTGTACAGCTCCTTCACGGCCATCTGGGCGCCGGTGGGGATGTACAGATACAGAATGTACAGGCCGCCGAACAGAATGGAGGCCAGGACGCTGACATTGGGACGCCAGATGGTGAAGATGACCAGGGCGATGGCCAGCCAGCCGCGGTCGCCGAAGGCGTTGTTGGACCACACGCCGCTGGCGTAGTCCATCACGTAGTACAGGCCGCCCAGGCCCGCGATCATGCTGCCGATGCAGGTGGCCAGGTACTTATACCGGGTGACGTTGATGCCGGCGGCGTCGGCGGTAGAGGCGCTTTCACCCACGGACCGCAGGTGCAGACCGGGCCGGGTGTGCTTCAGGAAATAGGACGTCAGCAGAGCCAGGATAATGGCCAGATACGCCAGGAAGCCATAGGACAGGAAGATCTGGCCGAACCAGCCCAGGCTCTTGGCGAAGGGCAGGGACTTGGCAAAATAGCCGCTGGTGGCGGACAGGGCAATGGAGGGCACCTCGCTGCCGGTGAGCTTGATCAGGGAGCCGCCGAAGAAGTTGCCGATGCCCACGCCGAAGGTGGTCATGGTCAGGCCGGTAACGTTCTGGTTGGCCCGGAGGGTCACCGTCAGGAAGCAGTACAGCAGGCCCATCAGCAGAGAGCCCAGCAGGGAGCACAGCATGGGGATCATAATGGCCAAAAAGCCGCTCATCTGGTCGGCGGGCACGGCCTGCTCATAGAAGAACGCGCCGATGACGCCGCAGATACCGCCCACATACATGATGCCGGGGATACCCAGGTTCAGGTTGCCGGACTTCTCGGTGAGGATCTCGCCGGTGCTGCCGTACAGCAGGGGGATACCCTGCATGACCGCGCGGGGGATGAAGGATACAATATCAAAATTCATTTTCTCACGCCTCCTTCTTTCCGGAAGAACGGAACTGGATCTTGTAGTTGATGAAGAACTCGCAGCCGATGATGAAGAACAGGATGATGCCCGTCAGGATATCGGCGAAGGAGCGGTTCAGACCGAAGGCCGTGGAAATCTCGCCTGCGCCGCGGTTGAGCACCACCAGCAGCAGGGACACGAAGATCATGATAATGGGGTTGAATTTCGCCATCCAGGACACCATAACGGCGGTGAAGCCGCGGCCGTCCACGATGGTGGTGGTCATGGTGTGGTCGGTGCTGGAGGTCAGCAGCAGACCGATGAGGCCGCACAGTGCGCCGGACAGGGCCATGGTCCGGATAATGACCCGGTCCACCTTGATGCCGGCATAGCTGGCGGTGCGGCGGCTCTCGCCCACCACGGCGATCTCATAGCCCTGCTTGCTGTAGTTCAGATAAATGTACATCAGACCCGTCATCACGGCTACCACCAGAATGGCCAGCAGATACTTCTGGTTGCCGATGGTGGGCAGCCAGCCGGCCTGGGAGTCCTGGTTGATGATGCCGATCTTACCGGCGCCCTTGGGGACCTCCCAGATGATGATGAAGTAGGCCACCAGCTGGGTGGCGATATAGTTCATCATCAGGGTGAACAGCGTCTCGTTGGTGTTCCACCTGGCCTTGAAGAAGCCGGGCAGGAAGCCCCACAGGGCGCCCATGCCCAGGGAGGCCACGAACATGATCACCAGCAGCAGCCCGTTGGGGATCTTGTCGCCCAGGGTAATCATGCAGGTGGCGGAGGCCAGACAGCCGATGAGCACCTGGCCCTCTGCGCCGATGTTCCAGAAGCGCATTTTGAACGCGGGGGTCACCGCCAGGGAGATACCCAGCAGAATGGCCACATTTTCCCAGGTGGTCCAGCTCTTGCGGGCGGTGCCGAAGGCGCCCTTGAGAATGGTGCCGTAAATGCTCAGGGGGTTCTCGCCGGTGAGAACGGTGGTGACCAGGGCGCACACCAGCAGCGCCAGGATGATGGCTCCGCCGCGGATCGCGATGTTGATATACAGCGGCAGGGTGTCGCGCTTGGCGATATGTATCTTATTCATCCGCTTTGCCTCCTTTGTTCACCAGCGTCATCAGTGCGCCTATCTGGCGCTTGTCGGTGGTGCGGGCGTCCACCACGCCGGAGACCTGGCCGCCGCACAGAACGACGATCCGGTCGCACAGCTCCAGCAGCACGTCCAGGTCCTCGCCCACATACACCACGGCCACGCCCCGCATCTTCTGCTCGGTCAGCAGGTTATAGATGGTATAGGAGGTGTTGATGTCCAGGCCGCGGACGGCGTAGGCCGTCATCAGCACGGCAGGCTGCTGGGCAATCTCGCGGCCCACCAGGACCTTCTGCACGTTGCCGCCGGACATGCGGCGCACGGGGAAGCTGGTGCTGGGGGTCACCACCTCCAGCTCCTGCCAGATGCGGTTGGCCAGGGCCTCGGGGTCCTTGCGGTCCAGGAAGATGCTGCTGCCCTTTCGCCAGGAGCGCAGCATCATGTTGCCGGTCATGCCCATGGAGCCCACCAGGCCCATGCCCAGACGGTCCTCCGGCACGAAGGACATGGCGATGCCGCTCTTGCGGATGGCCATGGGGCTCAGGCCCACCAGCTCCTTGGGCTGGTCGTTGTCGGGATTATAATAGGTAACGGAGCCGGAGGCCACCGGGTACAGGCCGGCGATGGATTCCAGCAGCTCCCGCTGGCCGGAGCCGGCAATACCGGCAATGCCCAGCACCTCGCCGGCGTTGACGGTGAAGGTAACGTCGTCCAGACGCTTGACGCCCATCTCGTCAAAGACCGTCAGGCCCTTGATGTCCAGGCGGGGCTTCACGTTGACGGGGGTGGGCCGGTCAATGTTCAGGGTTACGGAGTGGCCCACCATCATGTCCGTCAGGGACTGCTGGTCGGCGTCCTTGGTCTGCACGCAGCCGATATACTCACCCTTGCGCAGCACGGCCACCCGGTCGGACACATCCAGCACCTCGTGGAGCTTGTGGGTGATGATGATCAGGGACTTGCCGTCGTTCTTCATGTTGCGCATCACGGCAAACAGCTTGTCGGTCTCCTGGGGGGTCAGCACGGCGGTGGGCTCGTCCAGGATCAGGATGTTGGCCCCGCGGTACAGGACCTTCACGATCTCCACCGTCTGCTTCTGGGACACGGACATATCATAGATCTTCTGATCCGGGTCAATGTCGAAGCCGTACCGGTCGCAGATTTCCCGGACCTTCTTCCGGGCCTCGGCCAGGTTCAGCTTGCCGGGCATGCCCAGGATGATGTTTTCCGTGGCGGTAAAGACATCCACCAGCTTGAAATGCTGATGGATCATGCCGATGCCCAGGGCAAAGGCGTCCTTGGGGGAGGCGATGGTCACAGGCTGGCCATCGATGTAGATCTGCCCCTCGTCGGGGAAGTAGATGCCGGAGAGCATATTCATCAGGGTGGTCTTGCCGCTGCCGTTTTCACCCAGCAGGGACAGGATCTCACCCTTATAGAGCTCCAGCGTAACGTCCTTGTTGGCCGTCACCTTGCCGAAGCGCTTGGTGATATTCTCCATTTTAACTGCGCATACATTTGCCAAGGCAGTCACCCTTTCTTCTTTCCGCCGGGCCGGGGCGCAGGTGGCCCGCCGGTGTTTTGTTCCATAACCAGCATTTTAGCATAATTCTACAGCGTTGTAAATCGCTAATGGCAAAAAAATGATAATAAATACAAAAAAATTTAGCAGAATACAAAAATAATCAGGCAAAACCAGGAGCAGGCCATGAGTTCCCCCGTTTTTACGCGGCCGAAAATGATCAGCGTTTATTTATTCACAAAGTAAGGGGGCCAATGAAAGAAAAATAGAGCGGATGAGTAGGTAGGTTTTGGTACAATGACCGGACATATTGCAAATTATGCATAAAAAAAGAATGTGAATAAGTTCACATAATGTTAAATTTGCAGAAATTCATGCTAAAACTTTATCAAAATTGTCAATTGTGCAATTGACCGAATAACTGTATACTTTGAATATGCCCAATAGACGCACGCTGCCGGTAAGGCGTGCATCACTCCTCGCTTCGGCGGGTGAACAACAAAAAGGAGAGAAAAAATGGAAGAAAGAAAAGGCTTTGGATCCAATTTCGGATTTCTAATGGCTGCCATCGGCTCGGCAGTCGGCCTGGGCAACATCTGGGGCTTTCCCAACAAGATGGGTGCCAACGGCGGCTTCACGTTCCTGATCCTGTATCTGGTGCTGGCCGTGTTCTGCGGCGTTATCGTCATGATCGGCGAGCTGGCTCTGGGCCGCAAAACCGGTCACGGGGCCATCGGCGCGTACAGGATCCTGTCCAAGAAGTTCAAGTGGCTGGGCTGGATGGGCGTGCTGTCCGCGTTCCTGATCCTGGGCTTCTACTGCGCTCTGGGCGGCTACTGCCTGAAGTACGTCACCCTGAACGTGGGCAATCTGTTTCATGCCGGCTTCGGCACCGGCACCCTGGACGGCGCAGGCGTGTTCGACGCCCTGATGGCCAACCAGGGCGAATGCGTGATCTACGGCCTGCTCTTCGTGGCCATTACCATGATCATCGTGATGGGCGGCGTCGGCGGCGGCATTGAAAAGGTCTGCTCCGTGGGCATGCCCGCCCTGTTCATCCTGCTGATCATCAGCATCATCCGCGCCTGCACCCTGGACGGCGCAGTGGAAGGCCTGAAGTACATGTTCGTTCCCGGTTGGGCCTTGGACAACGGTATTATCAAGGAAGCACCCTCGTTCTTCTCCGTGCTATCCACAGCGGGCGGCCAGATGTTCTTCTCCCTGTCCCTGGGTATGGCGGCCATGATCACCTACGGCTCCTACATGGACAAGAAAAAGAACCTCCAGAAAAACGCTGTGGTCATCGTAGTCATGGATACCGTAGTGGCCCTGATGGCCGGCCTGTGCGTCATCCCCGGCCGCTTCGCCCTGGACCCCACCGGCAACCTGGGCGGCCCCTCCCTGCTGTTCGTCACCATGCAGAACGTGTTCGACCGCATGGGCGGCGCAGGTCCCGTTTTCGGCATTCTGTTTTATCTGCTGGTGGTATTTGCCGCCGTCTCCTCCTCCATCTCCCTGCTGGAGGCCGTGGTGGCCCACTATGTGGACCGTGCCCGGGACCGGGGCAAGGGCGACAAGCGGAAGCCTTACTCCGTGCTGGCCGGTATTGCCGCCGGTATCCTGTGCGTCATCGTGTGCCTGGACTCCCTGGGCAGCGCCGGCATCTCCCCCGCCGATATCCTGGGCATGCGCGGCACCATGGAAAAGCTCCCCACCTGGAGCGCCGACTGGCTGGACTTCTTCGACTGCATCGCCGAGGGCATCCTGATGCCTCTGGGTGCGCTGCTGATGAGCATCATGTACGGCTGGGAGATCGGCCCGGGAGTTGTCCGGGACGAGATCGAGCACGACGAGGGACACAAGATGTTCGGCTACACCTTCTTTAAGATCTGCATCAAGTACGTCACGCCTGTGTGCATGGTGCTGGTGCTGTATGGCCAGATCAAGGAGTTCTTCTTTGTATAACGCCTGCTAAAATCCCAAAAGAAACCGGAAAGGACCGGCGGCTATAGCCGCCGGTCCCCAGCTTGTCAAAAAAGGGCGCCGCCCTTTTTTGACAAAAGGCTGGCCCAATGGAGTTGGAGGGACTTCATTTTCCGGCAGATGCGCGCTTATTTTTCGAGACTCTCTGCCTAATGCTTTTCTTCTGCTCCGAATACGCCAGAAACCCGGCTGCGGCATAATGCGCAGCCGGGTTTCCCGATAGATGGTACTATGTTCTTTCCTCCAAATGCGCCTCCTTCAGTTCAAGGATTTTATCGTATAGAGGAAGAAGCTCCGGGCTCACCTTGTGTTCGATGCTGATGACGGTCAAACCGTCCGTCCGGAGCAGCTGGGACAAAATTTTCTGGCTGCTGCCCTTATCCATATTGGCAGTGGCTTCGTCCAGGAAGATGACCCGCTTATTCTCGGTCAGCACCCGGGCCAGCGCCAGCTTCTGCCGTTCTCCGCCGGACAGATTGCCCTTCGTGTTCTGGAATACCTGGTCCAGATCATGGGATGCAAGAAAGGCATCCATTCCCAAGGAATGCATCACAGAAACGGCACGTTCCTGCAATGCAGGGCGATAAAGCGTGACATTCTGGAAAAACGTATCGTCAAAGATAAACGCGTCCTGAAGCACGACGCCGATCTGGTCATAAAGAGCGGGCCACAGCTGGCGGATATCCGTTCCGTTCACCGAGATACACCCCTCATACTCTGTTTCCAGCCCGGTCAGCAGCTTGAACAGCGTGCTCTTTCCGCTTCCGTTTTCGCCTAAAATCAGGTATTTCTTCCCTGCCTCGAACCGATAATTCGCATGGGAAAGAATGACCTTTTCATCATGCCGGAAGGACACATTGTCAAGCTCCATGTACTCGATCGTGGGAGCTGCCGACGAAGCCGCAGCGCTGTCAGGGACAGACAGCAGCTGCTGGATCTTCTGGCGAATACCGGTGACGCTCCGCATTTCCGATATCTGATAGGAAATGCTGTTGGTGGGGATCACCAGCATTTCCGATAATTGCAGCGCACCCACCAAAGCGCCCACGGACAGCCGCCCCTTGGAGATCTCGTAAATGCTGAATCCCACCATCACGGCCTCGCCGATATAGGACAGCAGGCCGATGATCATATTCACCCGAATTTTTGTTTTCGCCTTGGCAAACTCTGCGTGGGCGGCTTTCTCGTTATCCTGTTCCAGCGTTTGCAGGTATTCCCCCTCTATGTGGTTTACCTTGATGGTGGGGTACCCGTGGATCAGATTGCCGATCATGACATTGAGCTTTTCCAGGGCCATCGTATAGAAATTGGTCCGTTTTTCCAGCGCCTTCCCCTGCACGGCGGAGGCCACAATGGGGCACACGGTGGAAACGATGATGATCATCGCCAGATAGCCGTTGATGTACAGCAATGCGATCACACAGGTGATCAACACCAGGATGCTGTAGGCCAATTCCAAGCGGGTGACATAGTAGCTGTCCACCAGCATCTCGATTTCGTTGTTCAGCGTGGTGACATAGTTCTGTCCCTGCTCCTCCTGGAACTTCCGGGGCGGCATATAAACAATATGCGCCATGACCTTTCGCTTGAGACTGAACAGCCTGCTGTTCCGATATTTCCCCGTGCTGAGCTGCCGGGCCGTCTCAAACAAAAGGATTCCCAGGATGCTGGCAGCATAGCACAGAAACATGGTAAGTGCGCCGCCTGCGCCCGCATCCACCGCATCGATGGCATTTTGAAGATAGATCGGTTTCAGCGAGGTGCAAACGGCCAAAAGTACCGATGAAATCACGACAATAAAAACCACGGTTTCGCCTCCTATTCTGACGGGCTGCCGCTATGGGTCCCGGATATTCTGGTATATCCGGCAGATCGGGGCCCATCGTTTGCGAAGGCCCCCAGCCCTCCTCATTTTTATCATATCATAATATGAAAAAAAAACAAGAGGATTGTTTTGCAATAGTTGAGTTAGTTTTTTTAAAACGAAAGCCCTTCACGCAGCGGCGGCTGAAGTCATGGAAATGGACGCAGCTCCATTTGATTTGAGAGACGCGCTCTGTCCGTGACCGTTTTTTCGTGAATGGCCGGGACATGGACGCCATGAACAGAGCTTTCCTTTATGCGCTCCCCGGGAAAACAGCTCTGTATTCTATCAAGGCCCAAAAAAATTTAAAAATTTTGAAAAAATATGGTTGCAAAATCCCCGCTGCGGTGTCTACTAAACGGAGGGGACATGAGACCCCCAAAATAGTGGGATATCCTGTGCGGGGACTGACCCTCTCCTGTGCAGCGTCCATAGAAAGCACCGCCGAAGGCAAGCCTTCGACGGTGCTTTTCTTGCGTATGAATGAAAATGGATAACCCATGCCTATGCATATACAAATATACAGGCTGTATTTTTTGCGCCGGATTATCACAAATTGTATTGGAGAATCAGAACTCCGGGGCCCCGGGCTGCATCTGCTGCTTTACCCGGCGGCCGGTGGGCGTAGCGGCCAGGCCGCCCAGGGCGGTTTCCCGGAACTCCACAGGCATACGGCGGCCCACCTGGCCCATGGCGTCGATGACCTCATCCACAGGAATGCGGCTCTCGATCCCGGCCAGGGCCATATCCGCCGCGCTGATGGCATTTACCGCGCCGATGACATTGCGCTTGACACAGGGAACCTCCACCAAGCCAGCCACCGGATCACACACCAAGCCCATAAGATTTTTCAGGGCCATGGCCACGGCGTGGCCGATCTGTTGGCCGGTGCCGTCCCGCAGGGCCACCAGGGCCCCCGCCGCCATAGCGGAGGCAGTGCCGATCTCCGCCTGGCAGCCGCCGGAGGCGCCGGCGATGCAGGCCTTATAGGCGATGACCGCGCCGATTCCGCTGGCCACATACAGGGCCTCCAATATCCGGTGCTGGCTCAGTTCCTCGTATTTGCAAAGGGGCAGCAGCACCGCCGGCAGCACGCCGCAGGCTCCCGCCGTGGGAGCCGCTACGATGCGGCGCATGCAGGCGTTGGATTCCGCCATGGACAAGGCCTCGGCAATGACCTCGCTGACGTAGCCGCCGGACATGGCCCGTCCCCGGATGGAATACTGCCGCATTTTCAGGCCGTCGCCTCCTGCCAGACCGCTGACGCTGCGGCGGCGGCCGGTATAGGTGTCCGCCGCGTCCACCATATATTGCCAGGTGGTCAGCATTTTCGCCATAGACTGCTGGCGGGTCACCTGGCGCTCGTCCATGTCCGTCTCCAGCACAATCTCCCAGAAGGGCTTGTGCTCGGCCTCCATGCGGTCAAAGATTTCCTTCATCGAATCCAGAGACATCGTCATCGTCCTCCTTATCGTAATAGGTCACGGACAGGATGCCCGTCAGCTCCGACAGAAACGCCACCTGATGGGGCTTGATATGCTGGTCGGTTTCGATGACCATCAGGGCATCACCGCCCCGCTTGTGGCGGCACAGGCTCATGTTGGCCACGTTGATGCGCAGCTGGTTCAGCACCGATGTCACCGCCGCCACCGCGCCGTTTTCATCCTGATTGCGGATGACCAGAGTGTTGAACATGCCGTCGAAGCTGACGTCGATGCCGTCCACCTTGTTCACCAGGATGCGGCCGCCGCCTACGCTGCATGCCTGAAGCTCCAGCTTTTTGCCGCCGGCGTCCCAGGTCTCGATAACAGCGGTGTTGGGGTGGGCGTCCCGCAGCTCCACAGTGTCGATGGTGTAGATCAGTCCCCGCTTTTTCGCCTCCTGAAAGGCAAAGGGAATGCGCAGGTCGTCGGGCTTCATGCCCAGCAGCCCCGCCACCAGAGCGCGGTCCGTGCCGTGGCCGGGGCCGGTCTCGGCAAAGGAGCCGTGCAGATGGATCCTGGCCTCCACCGGCTCGTCGCCCAGCAGCGTCCGGGCCATGCTGCCGATGCGGACCGCTCCCGCCGTGTGGGAACTGGACGGGCCCACCATCACCGGGCCCAGAATATCGAAAATGTCCAGCATGTGATCGTCCTCGCTTTCTCTGTGCAATCAAAGCCATCATAGCACATTCCGGCAGAAAAAGCGAGGGGTGTTTCCATTTTTTTGCGGCCTGCTTGTAGGACTACAAGCCTATCGGGAAAAAGAGTTGCAAACGGAGTCAGAGTATGATATAATGACATCAATTGATGTTGAATCAACTGTAATGTGATCAACGTGATATTTTTGGAAGCTCCGGCCGTTTCGCCCGCTGAAAAGTCCGCCGCACAGGGCTTTGCGCGGGTTCGGATTTCACAATTTCATATCGTTCTTGCGTGTTTTTCTTGCATTCTTCCGGAGCAAGGATTACACTTGAGGTATACGGAGAGTTGTCCGAGAGGTCGAAGGTGCGACACTCGAAATTTCGGCAGAAGCTGGGAATTTCGTCCCCCTGATTCTCCTTGATATTCCTCAACACAGAAAATCTCAAAATCGAATATTTTTTGCCGTCTCTCCTGTTTTCTCTCCAACGAATTTTTGAGCAAATTTCTGGAAAGAAAACCGGACGAAAATAGACACGGAGAGTTGTCCGAGTGGTCGAAGGTGCAGCACTCGAAATGCTGTAGACCGAAAGGTCTCTAGGGTTCGAATCCCTAACTCTCCGCCACAAAAAGCCTGTAAACAAGCCCGTTTACAGGCTTTTTAATTTTTGCCTAAAGGGCAAAGCCCGCACGATTTTCGGTTTTCAGGGGAGAAAATCAGCTGTTCTCCCCGGCACTGATCGAACTCCAGCGGCTGCTGAAGTCGCCGCCCTCCGGCAGAGCAAGCCCTGTCTCCATCGCCTGCGCCGAAGTGATCTTGGACTTGTAATCCAAGTGGGCGTAGATGTTCGCCGTGGTGGTAAAGTCGCTGTGTCCCAGCCACTCCTGAATGTGCTTGAGGGGAACGCCGTTGGCCAGCAGCAAGCTGGCGCAGCTATGCCGCAGATCGTGAAAGCGCATCCGGCGCAAACCGTGACTCTCCAGAAATTTCGGAAATGCGTTGGTCAGGTATTCCACCCGCATCCGCTCGCCCAACTCATCCACGAATACAAAGCCATCGTATTCATAGTTGTAGCAGTTGCCGCAGACCTGCTTGTTCAGCTCCTGCGCCTCTTTCACCTGCATAAAGTATTCCCGGAAGCTGCCGATGAGCGGCAGGGTGCGCAGACTGGACTTGGTCTTGGCGGATTGCTGCTCGAACTCCTGATACTTGCCGTCGATGATCGTTGAGGTCACGGTGCGCTTTACGGAAATGGTGCCCTGCTCAAAGTCGATGGCATCCCATTTCAAGCCTACCACCTCGCCACGGCGAAGTCCGTAAAAGGCAGCCACCAGCACCGGCAGCTCCAGCTTGGTTCCCCGAAGGGCTTCAAACATCTTCTGCATCTCGTCCGCCGAGAGAAAGACCGGCTGAAAGCTGTTCTTTCTGGGTCGGTCCACCTTGTCCGCCACATTCTGGATCAGCATATCGGTCTTGACTGCATATTTCAGTGCCGAGTGAATGACGGCGTGATAATGGATAACGGTATTGGGCGTGACCCGCCTGAGCATTTCAGAATAAAACATCTGCAAATGTCGGGCTTCCAGTTCCCGCAGTGTCAATTTCTTCTTGCGAAAATAAGGGACGATGGTGCTTTTCAGCAGTCCTTGATAGGCACCGTAGGTTGCGTGGGCCAGCCTTCCCTTGGCGATCTCCAGCCATTCCAGCAGATAGTCGGCGAACAGCATATCACTGCTCAGGTCGCCCACTTCTTTGGGCGGCTCAAATTCCGCTCGGAGCCTTGCCAGTTCTGACTCGGCTTTGCGCTTATTTCCCTTTTCGGAAAGCCCCAGCGAGATCCATTTCGTTTTTCGCTGCCCTCCGGCGTTTTTGTAGTTCAACACGGCATAATACTTGCCGTTTTTCAAAGTCAAATGTCCTGCTACCATTTTGTTTTCCTCCTGTCTCTTTCTATTTGCAGAACAGAACTCCAAACCGACAGTATCAGTATACCATCGGTTTGGAGTTCTCTCTATTCTGCGAATTGTTTGATTGCAGCCGTATCGGTACGAATCAGCGGGCGTCCCGGTTCCGTTCTCTCTGCCGTTTCAGCAGTTCCAGACCCTTGATGATGTCCCGGCGCATCTGCTCCTCGGTGTAGCCGGAGGGAAAATACTTCCGCAGCTCCTCCCGCTTGAATTTCAGCTGCTCCTGCTGGTTGGGCTTCGTCTCTGCCAACACGGCGTAGATCATCTGGTCATCCAGCACTCCCTCCTGCGCCAGCTTCTTCAGGCGGATGCTCTGGGCGTGGGATGGGGCGCAGTCGTTCAGCGCCATTGCGTCCAGTACCGCCCGCTGCTGATACGAATCTAAGTAAGAAAGCTCCACCGCCGGGTTGAAGGCAATCTTGCCGTCGTCTACCATCGAAAGCAGTTCGGGGATCAGGTAGGTCAGGCGGATATATCGCTGAATCTGCCGTCCGCTGTCTAAGGCTTCATCAGCCATTTTCTCTCTCGACCACTTCTGGCCAACTTGTCCAGAAGTTATACCCTGATGATTCAGTGCATCCAGCTTCATTTTATAGGCAAACGCCTTTTCGCTGGGTAGGATGGTCTCCCGCTGCAAATTGGCGTCCACCATTGCGATCACCGCTTCGTCGTCGGACATCTCCCGGACGATGACCGGCATCGTCTCAACGCTCAGCACCTGGCACGCCGCCAGTCGCCGGTGGCCGGAGATCAGCTCGTAACCGCCGTCCGGCAGCGGCCTTGCCAGTGCCGGGGTGATGGCCCCCACCTTGCGGATACTCTCGATCATCCGCTGCATCTCCTCGTTGTTCTGCACCTTGAAGGGGTGACCCTTGAACGGGTGCAGCTCGGCCAGTGGAATATTCCGCACCCTCTCCAGCTTGGCGTCGTCCCGTTCCGCCTGCGTGGAGAACAGGTCGTCCAGTGTCGGTAAAGTAAAATCAGATTTTCTCATTGTGTTGTCCTCACTTTCATAGTTTTTTCTTTCGGGGTCTTAGGGCACGCCCTAACGAGTGTTTTTGCGCTCCGGCCCTGCTGGGAGTAAAAACGCACTGCTCGCTCAGATGACGCAGGCATCGGCGGCAGTGGAACTGTTTGAACTTTAGGAGTACAAACAGTCTGCTCGCTTAGACTGCGCAGGCGTAATTCTCGCTTACTTTAATTCATTCAAAACTGCTTCCAGCCTGCTTATAATTTCCTCTTTCTGAAGCTGTGGGAGCTCCTTTTTCAAGCCGTTCAGCATCCGAAACAGGTGGTAATCCCGCTCCGTGATGGCCGCTTTGACCTCTTTCCCAAGCCCCAGCCGCCGCAAGTATTCCGACAGCGTCAGAGAGCAGAACCGGGCATTTTCCAGCAGCTTCTGCTTCTCCTGCTCGGTCACACGGACATTGATCCCGTAGTTTTTGCTGCGCATTTGTTCACCCCCTTTCTTCGGTTTGTGACGACAATGACGGTTGTGACGGGGATTTCCTTATATAGCGATTCCGGCGTCATTTGCGTCATCGCCGTCACGGCGCTGAAATTTGATGAGCCGGCTTTTGCCTGTGCGCTTGGTGCGGTACTCGATGCCCAGCGGCTCCAGCACCTCATAGGCGAACTGGCCGAGATACTTTGTGACCATATTGGGCGTGACCTCCTGCTCCTTCATTTCGGTCAGCAACTCCGTGGCCGTGCCTACCCATTCGGTACGGCACTCCATAAAGTCCACCACCCGAAACAGAAATTTCGGCAGCTCCGCCTTGTGAATATCCTCGCTGTTCTTGCGCTCCACCAGCTCCCAGACAAGGTCGTTAAACTGCAAGGTCAGTTCCTGATATTCCACATCCCGCCCACTGACCAGCAGCGTAGCGGCGTTTCCGCTGCGCTTGCGGCGCAGAATAAAGTTGGTGTCCGCAGCGCCGATGATGCCGGTAGAGCCGCTGACATCGTTAAAGGGATCGTCGCTGTCTTGCAGCTTTCGCAGGTGATGCACCAGCAAAACGGCGATGTTGAAGCCGTCGGCAATGCGCTTGATGGAGGAAATGTCGTCGTAGTCGTTGCCATACATTCCCGCTTTTCCGGCGCTGCCTTTGGAGTCCCGCACCTTTTGCAGCGTGTCGATGATGACCAGCTTGGTGGCGGGGTGCTCGGCCAGAAAGTTCGTGATCTGCTCCTCCAGCCCGCCGCCGATCAGCCCGGAGGTCACGGCGAAATACAAGTTGTCCGGGGCGCTGTCGGTAAGATTGTAGAGTCGGTCTTTGATGCGGCGCTGGGTGTCCTCAAGGCTCAGATAGAGCACATTGCATTGCAATGTAGGCAGCCCCCAAATAGAGTTTCCCTGCGCCACTTGCAGCCCCAGCCACAGCATCAGCCAGCTTTTGCCGATCTTGCTGGCACCGCTGATGACATTGACACCCTGCGAAATAAGGCCGTCTACGATGAACATTGTCTTGCTCATCGGCGTGGACAGCAAGGTCTCTGCGTCCACGGTTTTCAGTTTGTTGTCCATAGAATTCTCCTTTGTAGAATGTTAAAAGTGGATTTTGGCGGGGGCGGATGGAAACGGTCACCCGCCCCCGCTTTGCTATCCCAAAAGCCTTGGAAATCAAGGTTTTTCAGACGCTTAATGTTCGACGCTGCGCCGCCGCCTGGCCGAGTCCGCCTTCTGCTTGCGCCGGATGGAGCGCCCGCATTCCGGGCAGTATTTCTGCCGGTTGCTGCCGGGTGCAAAGGGCTTTCCGCATCGGTCGCAGAGCCGTGTGCGCTGCCGGTAAATGTCGGCATAGAGTGCCTTGTCGGCGGGCAGAACCGCCCGCCGGAAGTATTTGCACAGCAGCGAATAAGAAATCATCTGCACGCACACACAGCCCTCGCCGTCGTCCAGCGGCATGCAATTGCCGCCATCATAGTTGGCGCACAGCCGCCGGATTAACCGGTTACAGCGTGCCCTTTGGGCGGGCGTCAGGCGTTTGATCTCATCCAACCTTCTTCACCTCTTTCTCCATTACATAGTTGATGACGCTGATTTTCGGGATCTTCAGCGTCGTGCCGATCTTCACGGCGTGGATGTACCCATAGTCGATCAGCTTGTAGGCCAGCTTGCGGCTGATGCCCAGCATCTCCCGAAGCTCTTTGACGGTCACGATGTCCGGGTATTCCGGAAACATCATCTGATAAAGCTCTCTGAGCTCTCCTTTCTTCATAGATTTGAACCTCCTTTGTCTGTTCTGAATCCGCATTTCTGCGGCGGTTTTTGTTTGTTGCCGCTCATCCGCATCGTTCCTGCCCCGGAGTCTCACCACGGCGTATCGCTTCTTTGGTGCGCTCGTTCCTTTTTCGGGAAGTCGTGGCGGCACTTGCCGGAAGCATATCCTTTGGAGGCGGCGATTCAATTTTCAAGGTGCACAGGGAGACAGTCCCCTCAATAGGTAGGCAGCGAGAAGGGCCGTTTTTTAACCCCCTCACTAATCAACTGGGAAATTTTTTTCGATTTGTACGAAGGAACTTTGAAAAAATTCTTTGAAATCCTCTCTACTAACCAACTGGGAAATTTTTTCGGATTTGAACGAAAGAACTTTTGAGAATTTTTCTGCGAACCCCTCTACTACTTAATTGGGAATTTTTCCGGCAAAAATAAAAAGAATTTTGAAGAAAAGTTTTAAGCGCCCCTCCCACTAATCAACTGGGAACTTTTCTGGCAAATAACAAATAGGATTTTGAAGGAAATTTTTCAGGGCCTTCCTACTAACCAATTGGGAACTTTTTCGAGATTTTGGCAAAGTAATTTGAAAAGTCCCCTCAATTTTTCAAAAGGACCCTTCTACTTACTCTGAATAAGGGGTGCCGTTTGGCAGGGTACTTTTCAAAATTCCCCACAAAAATATTTCTCCCTTCACTTACTCTGAATAAGGGGCGCCGTTTGTAGGGGTGTTTTCGGGAAATTTCTCAAATGTTTTTTATCTGAACGCAAAAAGCCGCCCTCCCGATGATGGGAGGACGGCTGATAATCACTATTGACTTATAGGTGACTCATATAGAAATAGAGCACCGGCCAAGCGGTCGGTGCCCTATTTCTAAGTATTCTTGTCCTGCTTCAGTTTCTCTTTAATAATTGCCAAACTTTTTTGCCTTGAAGTGTCTATCGAAAATCCAGCGACGACTTCTTGCATCGTTTCAGAACTCCAGTAGATTTTTAGCTTTTCTTTTGCACGCGTAATTGCTGTATAGAAAATGCCGTGTGTTATTTTTTCAGCGTTGCTACTCGGAATAACAACCTTAACTGACCTATATTCTAAGCCCTGCGCTTTATGAATTGAAACCGCATAGGCAAGTTGAAACGGTACGATGGTTTTTTTGCGATCTTCATCTGCCATTTCCTCTTCAAAATCAAATACATCAAATCGTATTCGGGTCACATCATCAATTATATCGATGAATTCTATGCCATCGTTTTGGCAATCTTGCTCTGTTAACGGGATCTCTACATCTACTGTAAATCTGATTCTACTGTCGAACAGTTCTATTTGGACAATTCGCCCTTTTAAATTATTATAGAGCAGAGAAAATCTGTCCGTGTCATTGAACAATATATGATCGCCAACTTTATATTTCCAGTCTCTCCAGACAACAGCCGTTTCTGTGTTAGCATTTTGGAAATAGCTATTCATATTATTCAAGCCAAATTTTCCATCATAGTTCAAGCATAAAATCACCTCATCCATTATCTCGGAATAGAGCACTCCTTCGCCAATATTTTCAGAAAATGGGCCGTCGATAACAAGTTTTTCCGTTATTAGCGCACCCTTATTTCGAGTCTCGTTCCAAAGCTCAATTAAACCGGGATCCTTTGTTCTCCAAGTACTTACGAGTTCAACATTCGAACCTTTAGTCTTAATAATATCCTTGGCATAAGTAAACCAATTACCGAAATCAATAGATTCTATCTGATAGGTGTCTCCCGCAAGTACTAAGAATGTATCCGGGCGCATTTTCTCGAGGAATACCTTCATTGCACGGTTATCAATGGTGCTGCATTCGTCTACAAAGATAACATCATAATCAGGAAGGTTTACCCTCTTCGTAAAACTATTGATGCTTACAAAACTGGCATCAGCCCCCGGATTATTAATTCGCCTCTGCAGATTCTGCAAGGCCGTATGTGTTTTGGTAAGAAACAATTTCCGACGCCCAGACAGCATTGTCGAGATCATATCGATTAGGGTCGTTTTTCCGGTACCGGCAGCTCCGTAAATAAGAAGTACGCGGGAGTTTACAAAAGCATATTTAAGAGTTTCTTCTTTTTTAGGATCAGAAAAAGCAATATTGCAATCTCTCAAGTATCTTTCATTAACTTCTTTTTGGCCTTTATTTGGGAGCTGCGATAGTTCCAGTAGCTTATTCAAAATAAAGAGCGTCGAAGCTTCATATGCTGCAATACAAGCAACATTTCCATCCGAAATGATTTCATACCCTTTCTGTCTTTCCCAATCGTCTAAGCAATCATTATATTTCTGGATTGCCTGTTCGGTTAAGTCTCCACCAAGATTGCAGTAAATTTCGCCGGTATCTTGCATAGACTTTACAATAGACCAGTATGGAACAGCGATCTCAGTCTTTTCTTTTTCAACTACTCTGGCTAAGTACTTGGCTTGACTTAGTTGACTTGTTTTACTGTCTGCTAAATCAGAAGCAAGTGGGTTACGCTCAAACGGAAAGCATTTTTTAGATAGGTATAAATCCCTGCATTTCCATTGCGGATTAAACTGAGACGGCATAACGCGTTCCAAAAGATCTTCGCGCAGATTCAGTAACAGATACCGAATTGTATATCGGCCGAAGCGTGTCGAACCTGTAGAATAGTTGTCCCTCAGCTGCTGTAAAACATCTTTGAAATAAGAGGTGTTTGCTTTTTTGTAAACTGACTCCAAAAGATTCGAGAAAGGTATCTCACGAAGATCAATCATTTCCAGAAAATCCATACCTGTTTCTGTTAGGAATCTCATCAGTGCATCATATTCTCCATATTTTGAAGAAAGCTGAAGGCGCATATTAAGTATCTTTCCAAGCTTGTTCAAGCATTTGGGATCTACCGAAACACGCCAAGCTGTGATAATTTTAATTTCTGTATCGACACCCCAGAGATTAATGAATGATGGGACATAGTCGATTTGTACAGAATAGCTTGTAGAAATGTCAAGTTTGGTATATGCTGTAATTCGGTTATACTTTGACGCATAGATGTCCGCTTGCTGCAGTGTTACCTCAAAATAACGCTCTTTACCAACATAAAACGGCGTCCTTTTTTGAATATAAAACCTCGTATTACTGTTATGTTTCTGCTCAGTTTTTGGGGTTGAGAAAGCATTCGCCACCAACTCATAGTATTGTTTATCCTGTTCATCGGTTCCGGTATATTCCTGAAACTTTTCCAAGTTCTGAAGCACGGTGATGCCGTAGTTCTCATAGAGTGATTGACGGATCTGCCACATAAAGCTGTAGTACTTCAGCATCAGCCGCTCTGCTTGGCCTTCCTCGGGGATCCGGCGTCCGATATATTGCAATCCTCGGTAAAAATTCCCTAAGTACTTTGTATTTGCCCTTAAGAGTGAGTATTCCCACGCAAAGCCGGCGTTGGGACTTTGATAGCCGTCTTTCATCGCATTCAACAGTAAAGCTGAAATGCATAGATCATTCAATCTCGTCAGAATTCTCCGTGAAATATTATCGCGGTTCTTATTTAGAATGCTTAAATTGTCAATGCTTTCCGTGATTTCCTCATCACAGGCCTCGACAATTCGCTTAGCTTCTTCAAAAGAATAACTATGCCGCTCCAATTGGTTTACAAAGGAATGCCGTTCGACAATTTCTTCTAACCTCTCGCAAAAAGCTAAAACACTTTCGTCGTCGTTCAAGATTTCCTCTTCCGGTGAAAAACTGACTGTCATACTGCCTTTTGCAAAATCAATACTGTTGAGGAAGTTGGGCGACATATACTTCCAAAATACTCTCTCATTCCCACGTTCAGCGGGATTGAGAATCACAAACAAAATTCCCGGATCAAGAGATACTCTGCCACATATAAAAGCAGGAAAAGCGAGATCTTTTAGTGTGTACTTGATAACACCCTCGCGCTCAGTATAATTGCGTGTTCCCTTTATTTGGACATAGAAAGTTTGCACGGGGCGTCTCGAAATTTCCGGGTTTGGAACAAACTCAAAAGTGTTATCGTGATTGGGCCACTTATCATCTGAGGCAAAAGAAGTGTTGATTCTTCCATTCGAACGAAGAAATGTTTCCAAAACAGATACTGCCGCTCGGTCATCATCGGAACGCTCTGTGTGGGTTTTGATATGTCTTTCAATATTTGCATTTGTCTGATCCAGCACTATCATCCCTCATTTCATAGAGTTAGAGTATCAAATCAAGCTCGCTCTTTATTTCGTCTGGAGCAAGAGAATTAACACAAGCTATTGCACAAGCTGAAAAGGGAGCTTTGGGCGATATAGCGTCCCTTAGCTGGCGAATGCAGCTGGACTTGCTAATATCTCCGGAGTCAAACTCTGTAAGCAATTGTTCGATGCTCGCCCAAATTTTCCCTCTTTCGTTGCTTATGTAAGCATCAGTCAGATTGTAAATAGATGCCGAAACTCTAACTCTTTCTTTGCCCAGTTCATCGTCCGTTGCAGGAACTACGCGATTACCCAGAAAAGACAACAACTTAACATCTTCTGCCACGCATGGATCTAACAGCATTGGATGCTCATTATTTTCATCTTTTTCCGATTGATATACGCCATCATCTGCTAAAGGAAAATAATTTCCTTTACCGCCGCCACCAGTCTTTCGATTAGCATAGATACAGCACGCCCTATAATTTGACGGATCATTTGCTAGCCAATAATATCCCTCATCTTGAATCAAATGATTATATTTAAAATTCTCAAAAGGCTTTACCGCTGCCTTGGGTCGAAAGTGGTCAATATGCACATCTTGCCCGACAAGGGGTACTTCTGTATACCAGCATTTATTGTGAAAGAAATCTCTGAAATCCTTTTTGAGCACACTGTTTTTCCAGAGTGTATCCCCTTGTCCCCACCTGCTTCTGAATACCAGAAGATCTTCTATCTTTATATATCTCATACTTGCCCTTCGTATAACGCCTCAATGATTTCTTTAATTTTTTCTCTGCGCTCTAACACTTGGTCGTAGGTAAGATACTCTTGACTATACAAATCGCACTTCTTATATACGGTCAAAAAATCATCATATAGAAAATCAATTGAATTATACGATAGCGGCAGCAATCCCAAATCTCTCGTTATTTCACGAAGCTCTGCTTTTTCTCCGTCCGTAGCACTCCCGCCAATAAGTTTTAGATATAATTCTTGCCTGCGCAAGAATTTTTTATGCGATTTTTGGTCATAAGAAGTTTGCAACCCATAATATTCACTTTGTAGCAACCCATCGATGCCCATTCCCTCGGTATTCTCGACAGGGGTGATAACTCTTGTGATAAAAAATCCCGTAGATGATTCAAGTTCTTTGTTTTGGATAAATATCCTAATAAACTCCTTAGGAACGCCATTGATCACCAATGGATCGTGTGTTGCAATGATTGCCTGAGCGTTTATGGCGTCTTTCAAGGATTGATCCATTGTGCTTTTGATGTCATACTTCCAGCGCGGGTTCATATACGCATCTGGTTCATCCATTAAAACGAGACAATCTTCCGTCTTGCAAATACCAAGCATACCAAGGATTTTGATAAGTTGGCGTTGCCCCTCGCTCATTGATTTGCATTTCACTATGGAATTCCCTTGATTTACGGTTACCTCAAATCTAGCATCAAACAGAGAGTATAGTTTCTCAAAAAATTCTAAAATTGCAATAGAATCTAACCCTAACTTTTCAATCCCTTTAATTTCGAAATAAGATTTTCCCATAGCCGAATATAGTAATCCTCTTCGCAGTAAATCCGTAAACCGATGGTCAATGAAATCCGTCAAATAGTACAGGCCCGTGGGCACATCTCCTTCGAACCGTCCTCTGCCAAAAACGCCCTCAACTTTATCAATATTAATGGCCATATCCACACATTGGACTTCATCGAAATGGCACGCATCAACAAGATAATTCTGCTCAAAAGAATCCTGACCACAGAGAATAGAAGCCAAATATATTGGAGTCATTCCCTCATCACAATAATTGTACTTTCTTTTGGGAAAGTTCGGCAAGAAGCGCTCAGATTCATCATTCATTGCTTTAAGAAAGCGCACAAGTGTATTTCTGCATTGCCTTACATAGCTTTTATTAATTTGTTCTATTTGAGGCAAGAGCTTATTGTTGGCCCCAGAATAAAACGCAATGATGCGCTGAGGGAACAAAGAATGAGATTGGATAAAAGAGCGCACCCTTTTATAGCTTCCCTCACAGAAAACATCATCTACCGTGATACGATAATTATGATTACTTTGGACAATGCATACCGCCTTTTGCGCATAGTTGTACTCCATAGAATAGCTGTAGTCAATCTGCTTTTCTATTGCGGGAGAATCAAAAGACATCAAAATGTTCAGAATACACTCAATCATCGTCGATTTTCCAGCGCCATTTTCTCCAATCAGAATTGTTGAGCTACCACCCGATACGGTGTCAAATACTATATCAAAGTCAACCAAACAAAGATAATCATCGATCTGAAGCCGTTTGATTTGCATAATATTACCTCACTAGTGAGTATTCTCCAGAATCACTTTTCGACACAATCTGTTTTTTCTCCAGATTGCGTAATGCGTCCATAAGCTCAAATTTTTTCTTACTAATGGACATTACTGTCTGTGTAGAAACAGATTGGGGCGCAGCTTTTAATAGGAGTTTGACAATTGCTTCTTCATTAGCGCCTGACAACAACGGCTTAATTTCTGCGGGAATTGCAATTCGCTTCGCTTTTGCCTTTGGCCTGATCACATCTCCATCCTCTTGTTCGATTACTTGCCTCAGCAATTCCACCGCGCTCTCCTCGCTTGGGTCATTCGTACCCAGTTCACCGCGAAAGGCACGGGCTAGAATGGATTTTTTCATCAGGTCGATCTGATCGAGGACTGCTTCGGCGGCTTCTTTGGACTGTTGTTCTTTCGCCAAGGCCTTTCGTAAAATATTAACGACTTCCTTTTGCTCCTTCAGATTCGGAACAAAAAAGTCTAATTCTCGTACACGTTGGCAATTTAGCGCTTGTGGGCCGGACCCAGAGCCTTTTTCGCGATTTTTTGCATAATTCATCTGAAGCCAATACCAAATGTAGTATGGCAAAACACAATTATGTTCAACAACGATAGCTGCAATATTCTGGTTAATAGTTGCTTCTATATTGAGAATAGCACTCTGCCCTCGCGTCTTTCCTTCGCCAATCATTGCAATTAGGACTGTTCCGATAGGCAATAACTTTACAGAGGAATTTGCGTATCCCTCCTCTGATATGCATTCATTGCTGCTTTCAATAATGTTATTTCTAACTTCACCTGAACTAATCCACGGAATTTTCCCACTCCAGTACTTAGGTTCTTTCCTGAGCGGAGTACTTCCGTTAGTCACTCTACCCACTGCGCCAATTGTACATCTAATCCATTCGTGTCCATTATCTAATACTACAACCTCTGATTTGGCTTGTTCTCTGCTTAATAAGTCTTTTTCTTTGGCCGACCAACTAGACGAATAGTTTTTGATGTCCATTAAAACTGTGTTGTCTGTCGCGTAGTGCTCTTCTCGCCATTTCGCAGTCAGTTCACCGGTGAGGGCCTTGTGGAGAATAGCGGCTTTGCGGGTTTCAAAGCTATCCACCACGGCCTGTGCCTTTTCCTTGGCCTCATCCAGCTTGGCAAACAGGCTTTCGATGCGGTCAACAATGCGCTGCTGCTCGGCAAGCGGAGGGACAGGGACAGGGTATCCCTGAACAAATTTTGGCTGTGCTCTCATTAACGATCCACCAACGCCCGATACATTTGAAAGCATATACCCGCGAAAATATGGTGACCGGAAACACCACATTAGATAATTGGAAATTAGCCTGCTATTTCTAACAACAATCCATTCAGACGAAGCAAGCAAAGAGTGATCCGTATATTTTGAGACTTTCCAAACCCGATTTATCCGAGGATTGATTTTGCAGAGAAGAACATCGCCTTTTTTGACAGCTTGTTTTGTTGAGCCAATGTCAGCGCCGAGTACAATCTCCGGGTAGTTGTCTGCGCTGCTCGGAACGCTGTATAACTCAAAAGTCTCATTTTTAGCTTTAGTAGGGTCGGCAGAAATACCTACATATTGGTTTATTGCCCCAACAGTTGTCCAACACCAATTCTCCGGCAATTTATGTGGCCACTCCCAATCCGGCACCAGGGCTGCCTGCAAACGCTCTTCGGGCGTGAGGGCGGCTTCTTTTTTTGCTCTTGCCATCACTTTTCCTCCGTCAGAGCACGAAGCTCACGCACAACACTTTTCAGCAGATCGACCGCTTCTTCCAGATTCGCAATCGCTTCCTCGCCGCTTTCTACAGGGTCAGGGAGATCGTCATAATCCACGATGGAGTCGTCGCGGATCAAGCCAAGGTCAAGACTATCGTCCGGGTTCTTGGCGATCTCCTCACGAGTGAATTTGCTCCAGCGCTCGCCGGTGCGCTTGGACGGGTCTTCGTATCCTGCCACAAACTCGTCGAAATCACTCTTGCGCAGCTGCCGGGTCTTACCAAAGCTGTCCATATTGGTGCGCATATCGTAGAACGCAACCTCGGTGGTGTTATCCTGCTCGGTTGTCCCGCGGGTAAAGAACAGCACATTGGTCTTGACGCCCTGTGCATAGAAAATGCCGGTAGGCAAGCGCAGAATGGTATGCAGATTGCAGAAATTCATCAGTTCCCGGCGCACGCTGGCACCGTCACCGGCAGCAAACAACACATTATCCGGCAGCACTACGGCGCAGCGGGCCTTGCCGTCCGCCTTCAGGCTGCGATAGATCACCTGCAAAAAGTTCAGCTGCTTGTTGGAGGTCTGGAAAGAGATGTCATCCCGTGTGGCACGCTCACCGCCCTTTTTCGTGCCAAAGGGCGGATTGGTCAGAATGACATCAAAATCTTTCAATCCCTTGGCGCTTTGTGCGAGAGAATCCCCCAATGTGATATTGGCATTCATATTGTGCAGATAGGCGTTCATCAATGCCAAACGGTGGGTTTCGTGCACCAACTCCACGCCGTTGAACGCTTTGTTCTGCTGGAAATCTGCCTGACGGTCAGAGAGTGCATACATATCGTTATTCGCATTGACATAGCGGTTGGCTGCAATCATAAAGCCAAAAGTACCACAGGCCGGGTCAAAGCACTTGTCGCCCAGCTGGGGTTTGATGAGTTCCGTCATCACATCGATCAGCACACGAGGGGTAAAGTACTGACCGGCACCGGACTTCTTCTCATTGGCGTTTTTCTCCAAGAGTCCTTCATACAGGTCGCCCAGACCTTCCTCTTTGGCCTCATACCAGTCCAGCTTATCGATCTCCGTGATGATTTTTTCGAGGTTTTTCGGCTCCTCGATGCTGGAGGATGCGTTGGCGTAAATCTGCGCCACGCGGCCAACGGATTCTTCGCCCAGCTTGCTGAGCAGCGTATAGTAGTGCTTTTTCAGGTCAATGCCGGAACGGCTGGTCAAAGAGCCCCAACGATATGCTTCGGGAATATCCTTATCTGCACCGGTCTCATCGGCCATTTTCAAAAACAGAATGTAGGTCAGCTCTGTCACATACTGGTGATAAGTAATACCGTCATCCCGCAGCACATTGCAGAGGTTCCAAAGTTTCTGTACAATATCTTGCGTGCTCATTTAAGCTGCTCCTTCGTAAATATAAGTGTTGATCTCACGGATGATCTCCGCAAGCTGCCCGCCAAACTTCTTGTTAAAGCGTGCGAAACCGCCATCCATCTTGAACGCCGGTGCCTCAAAGGTCTCGGTATTGAGAATGCTCTCGTGAAGCATATATACCTTGACCTTTTCCAGCAGATCCAGCTGCATTTTGTTAAAGTGATGCGCCGAAATCAGTTTAGAAAAGGCCATTTTCACGCGGTCATCGTGGTTCACCAGCGGCGTTTTAAGTACAGCCCGACGAACAAAGGCGATAATGTCTGCCACGATCCGTTCATTGCTCACCGCACTGGCCGCTTCATTCAAGCTGCTCTCGGTGAAATTCTCCTTATCCAGTTCCAGCTTTAACTCCCGAAGCTGCGCCCGGGTCATATCGCTGGGGCGGGTGCAGGCTATGCGGATCGCTTCGATACGGTCTTTGTTCTCATTGACATAGGCCACAAAAGAGTCCAGATAATCCTGCGGTTTTTCCGTGTCACCATAGCCGCGGGTCGTTTCCAAAAGAGTATCTTCCTTTTCGGAATAGTAATGTCCGCGCTTTTTGCCCTTCAGGTTGTCAAACCAAAGCAGGAAATCCTTATCCTCCCGGCAGCGTCGCACAAAAGCTTCCTCTGTACAGCTTTTCAATTCCTTCGCATATTCCCGAATTGTTTTTCCGTCTAAACGCTCGGATACATCATACTTTTGCTCATCGGTCAGATTGTTGCTCTTACGCTGCAGTCTTGCCAAAATGCGATCTTTGACAGGCTGCTTGCTGACCTCACCCGGACGGAACAAATCCTCCAACAATTCAGCCATTGATTTGCTGACGGAGACTGACTTCATATTGGAAGTGTCGTCCAAGTCCTCGTACACGCGAACTGCATCGAAGATATTGAAGTGCGTCTTTCCGATTTCCGGGCAAAGGCGCGTAGCGCGTCCCAGCATCTGCTCAAAGAGGATCCGGCTGTTGATCTTGCGCATAAACACCAAATTGCAAATTGCCGGCACATCGATTCCGGTAGTCAGCAGGTCGACTGTTACGGCAATGTTGGGGTACTGGTTGTTCTTGAACTGCTTGATCACCTGCAAAATCTTCTTTTTGTTGCCGCCGGCAGTTTTGCCCGTGATTTTCATAATGGCATCATTGGAAATGCCATAGGGCTTGTAAATTTCTCGGAGCGTATCCACAATACGGTCAGCGTGTGCATCATTCACCGCAAAAATCAGCGTCTTTTCTCCGCTTTCCGGATTCAGGTAGGTCGAAACTTCTTCCAGCACCTTGTGGGTATGATCCGGCAGAACAATTTTGCGGTTGAACTCCGACACATCGAAATCCATTTCATCGTCCAAAACTGCACCGTTCAAAAGTTCATTGGTGTTGGGGTCATATTGCGCCAAGGTTTCACCCTTCTTGAACTGTGCGTCATTTTCAATGAAATCCGTATTAATCAGATATGGAGGGTCGTGATCCACCAGCCAGCCATCGATAACCGCCTCACGGTAGCTGTAGGTATAGACCGGCTCCCCGAAAATCTCGGTCGTGTGCAGGGCGGGCGTAGCAGTCAAGGCAACTTTCACCGCATCGAAATACTCGATAACCTGCTTGTACTTGCTCATATAATCATCCTGATTATCGTAGAGGATTTCTTCTTCCGTCATTTCACGGTCAAGAATATAGCCTCGGTGGGCTTCGTCCACAATAATCAAATCAAATGCACCGGGCATCAAATCCGGTTCTTCTGCCAGAATCGTGCGTTTCAAAAGCCCCTGCACCGTTGAAATGCTGACCTTGGTTTCCAGATTGATGATGTTGTCATCAATCGCTTTGATCTCATATATTTTGTCCAGCGTCAGCAGTTCCTTCAGCTTGACATCTTTGAAGGTGTCCATTGCCTGCTCACCGAGGGACACTCGATCCACAAGGAAAAGAATACGACGGAAACGCTTGGATTCCAGCATCTTGTAGATAAGTCCCAGAACAGTACGGGTTTTGCCCGCTCCGGTGGCCATTGCAAGCAAGGCCGTTCTCTTGCCGTCAACGATTGCCTCTGTTGCCTTATCAATGGCCTTGATCTGGTAGTCGCGGAGATTCAACCCATTAGGATCTGTCATAAACGAATTATCTGCTGCAGCCAGCGCCTGATTGGCCGCCGCTGTATTCTGACCAAGTTTTTCCATCAGGTCACTTGGGCTGAACCAGTTCCGAATAGGATACGGTTGATTCTCCTGTTCCCGGACATCCAAAAACCAAATACCAGACTTCGTCCGCAGCTGCTCTAAATATGCCCTGCCATTTGAAGCAAAGAGGAAGGGGACCTGATAACCATTCCAGTTTCCAACCGTATGTGGAATATCCTCCGGCTTAATATGTGCAGCATAGTCCTTTACCTGCACATCGATGGTAGATGCCACATCTTCCGACATCTTTTTTGCATCCATCAATGCTACGAGCTTCTCGCCAACGAAGAATGCATAATCCGCATACCCGTTTTTGTAAAAGGCCGAATTGGTAGGCCATTCGCTGATGGCAATATTTCTCCCCTTTACAGGACGCGTTCCTTTGCTGTAGCGCAGGTTCTGCGTATCAGCTTCCCAACCAGAAAGACGAAGCTGCTCGTCAATCAAGCATCTGGTCTGCGCCTCATTCCAATTCATCATAGCGGAGACAGATTCCGACCGCTTTGCGCGCTCCTTCTGCGTTTTGCCCGAAGCGGCGGTCTTGACCACGGCCAGTTGCTTCGTCAATTCCTCGATTTTCCTTTCCTGCTCGGCAATAACGGATTCCAAATCTTCGTGATCAGTCTCGACAGGCATAACAAACTCGGGCGCAATATATCCCCAGTCTCCATATGTCTCCATAAACCAAACAGCAAGATTGTAAGTCAAGGACAGCAATGTCTTTGCTTCGTCCACGGAGTCCGTACCTATATGTACTGCCGAGTTTCTTGTCTTGCGAAGAACATATAGCGTGTTGTCAATTTCGTGCGGCAATAAACCGGCTCGCTTCAAAATGCGAATTCGATTTGCGTGGGTGTTGTCAACAGCCGGCTCCGCAATGTGCTCAAAGGCAAGGATCTCCTGCACTAAGCGCTCGGCAAACATTCCGAGTTTATAGATACAGGCATTGGGATCAGAATAGACATAGGTTTCTGCGGTTGCACCGATCTGTGCCAATGCAGGCCAGTATCGATTCAGAAAATCAAAATTTGATTTCATAAGCAGTCTCCCTCGATTTTTGTTAATTCATTTAGCATTTGATATAAGCACATCTCCAAAGTGCCAATTTGGCACTTTGGGATTTCGCCAAAGTATCAATTTGATACTTTGGAATTCTCACTCCTCATCCAACCGCCACTTCGACCTTTTTACCGCTGAAGGCCACGCCGTATTTATAAATCGTCCTGACCCCGGCGGTCGTCAGCTCGGTTTCGTATTTCTTGTCGTTGATCTGCTGCAAGGCCGTTTCGGACAGCTTTTTCAGCTGCTCATCGCTGCAATTCTTCTCCGCTTTCAGCTCAATCAGGATGCCCGGAAGTCCTTTTTTCGTGGGCTTCAGCTGAATGTCATAGCGCCCGTCGCCGGATTCCCGGTTGGAGGTCACGAAAGCACCTCCCAGCAGGGCGCACAGACCCAGCATAAAGCCGTGGTAGAAATTCTCCCCGGCAGTATCGAAGGAGCTGACCGACTGGGTCAGCAGCGTCTGTATCTGCGCTTTCAGCCGTGCGTTATCGCCGGAGAAGATGGCCTCCTGAACGGAAATCGCCGTGGACGGCGGAATCAGATTCTCCAACCTCTGCAAGATCTCCTTGTTGTACACCAGAGAGATCTCCCGGTTGGGCAGGGAGACCTCGCACATAAAATCGCCGCTGAAGGAGGGCGTGGTTTTCAGCGCCTTCAGATAGCCGGTCACCAGCAGGAAGCTGTAAATGGTGGAGGGATTGCTCTTGATCTGCGGATAAATCACGCCGGTGTCGATGAAGGTGGTGAAGGTCTCGCCGTTGACCAGGGAGGTCAGACGATTATAAATCTCCTCGTCCGCCTGGGCAAGCACTTCCCCGATAATATCGTTGCTGCCGGTGGAGACCCAGAAGGGCCTCGGCTCGCACTCGTTGCTGAAGTAGTTGACCACCGACCACGGGTTGAAAATTTCCGTCTTGCCGAAGCGGTAGCCGTCGTACCACTGGCAAATTTCGTCGTACTTATCGGCAGCGCCGTAATATTCCGCCATCTCCATCACCTCGTCAGCGGTGAAGCCGAAGTAGGCGCTGTATTTGTTGTCCAGCACGGAGTTGATGGACAGGTTGTTCATCCCGCTGAAAATACTCTCCTTTGCCACCCGCAGAATGCCGGTGAGGAAGCCGAAGGACAGGTGCTGATTATCCTTGAAACCGCCGGAAAACAGGTTCCGCATAAACCGGATGACCTTGTCGTAATAGTCCTTCTGGTAGCCCTGCTGGATGGGGGTGTCGTACTCATCGATGATGATAATGGGCGCAGTGCCATAGTGTTTGTGCAGCATAGCGGACAGGTCCAGCAGTGCCGAAGCCAGCTCTACCTCGCTGACCTTGCCGTCTGCCAGCTTTGCATAGGTCTTTTTGCTGTACTCGTCGCACTTATCGCTGTTCAACAGTTCTTTGTGCCGCCGGGTCTCCTTTGCGAAAATATCCCGGATGGCCGCAAAGGTCTCCTCCCAAGTATCAAACTTCACATCCTTGAATGTCAGGAAGATCACAGGGTACTTGCCCTGATAATCCCGGTACTTCTGGCCACAGGCCCAGATCTTCTTATCCCGGAAGTAGACGGAGGTATCCTTGTCGCTCTTTTCAAAATAAGTGCGCAGCATATCCATATTCAGCGTCTTGCCAAAGCGCCGGGGGCGGGTAAACAGTGTCACCATCGGACGCTCGTCGATAAAGTCCTTGATCATCATCGTCTTGTCGATGTAGTAGTATTCCGACGAGGCAAGGCAGTAGTTGGACACGCCGATGGGCAGGGGCAGCTTCGGCGCGCGCTCCGTCTTGCGGAAAGCGCCCGTCTTGAGCCGCTGATCCGCCGGTTTCTGCGTATCAGCGGGGATCAGCCAACGATTGCCCTGCTTTTTCGCACCGGCAATTCTCCCATTCTTGCAGAGCGTCGCAACTCTCCGCTCCGTTATATTCCAGCGCACTGCTGCCTCTCTTACCGAGATTATTTCAGCCATAGGGGATACCTCCACGCATAAAATCACAAGTACATTATACCCGGATAAAAGAACAATGTCAACAAAGTTCGGAATAATGTCGTTTCAAAACAGCATGGTTCTTTTCTGCGCACAAAACAAGCGGAGGTCATCGCCCCCCGCTTGCTCGCTACCTATATACAATTTCCTGCATCACGACCTCGTTTGCCCGATGTCGGATGCCGTTCATCTTCCGCACCCACGCCTGCGGGTCATTGGCCTTTACCTCCTCCGTCACACCCTCGGCATCTGCGTATTGTTCTACCAACCGAAGAAAGAGTTCCTGCGCCTGCTCCTCGATGTCTGCGAGGTGCCCATCCAGCACCCCGGCGGTCAGCAGGTTATAATACAGCACCCGGTGGTGTTCCCTCAGAAAGGTGCGCCGCCGCTGGCCGTAAATGCCGATAGGCCGTTCTTCTTCGGGCGGTAAGCAAACATCCGGCAGGCAGTAGTCTCCCTGCCTTGTGTAAGTGCCGCCCAGCTGCTCAAATAGCGATTTCATATGTGATCCTCCCATTCAAAATTTCCCCGACAGGTCTGCAATGCAAAATGCGCCCGCCTTTCGGTTATAGTCTACCAAAACCGAAAGGCAGGTGCGAGTGTGCGAATTTCAGAATCGCAAGGTCAGTACAGTGTTATAGCGGGTTGTGGATTTTAGGCCAAAATACGATGCACCTGTATTTTGGCCTAAACAAGGTGATTCCGTGCATCTGCAGCAGGCCTTCACCTTGCCTCCACAAAAAATACAGCGAACTTTTGCTGCCCGACTACACTTTTTACGGCGAACTTTGTAAATAACCCCAGATAAAGATCACTTCCGCTTCATCTTCCTGCTGAACTCGTTCAGCGTCTGGATATGCCAGAGGCTTTTGCGGGTGATGGAGCGGAAGGTCAGAGAACAGAAAAAGTCCACGAGAAAGATTTTCGGGATGCAGAACTTCAGCCCCTTTTGAAAGGCTTTCAACGAACCCCGGCTGCACCAGTTGTGGACGGTGGTCAGGGTGTAGCCGGTCAGGGCCACCACATCCTTTACCGTGACCACATCCGGGTATTTGCGCAGCAGCTTTTCATAGTAGCCGTGCATCTGCCGCAGTGTGTCCTCCGGCAGCTCCTTGGAGAGCCTCACCACATAGTGGGTGCCGTACCATCCCTTCGGTGCAGAGTAGAGTTCAGGGAAAATCGCCCGTTCCTCCAAATATGCTTTCACATCCTCTTTTCGGATTTTATAGCACCGGGTTTTCTTACCCGACCACTCGCAGGGCACCTTGCCGCTTTTGAGCAGGTGCAGCGCCGTGGACTTGCTGATGTGGCATATTCGGAAGAATTGCTCCTTGTTCATCACCTCGGGAACGCTGTCCCAGTTGACGGGAAATACATCCATTTGTAACACCTCAAAAATAGATTTTCGTCGGTTGGAAGCTCTATTCTGCGGTGTATGGCCGTCTCCCGATTTTTCTCTCCTATCTTCCCGCATTTCTCTCCAAAATCGGGAAAAAATGCCGATTTGAACCCACTTTCAAAAAAGCCCGTCCCGCAAGGCTTTCCGAGCGAAAAAGCCTGATTTCAAGCGGCTTTCGGCGGGTACGAGGCTTACAGAAGCGACCCCAAAACGGGCACCCCCGTCACAGTTGCATAAAAGACTCGAAATCAGTTTGCGAGCAATCGCACATGGGTTCGAATCCCATCCTCTCCGCCAAAAAAGTCCAGTAAACTCAAGGCTTAACAGTCGTAAGGAACTATAAGTCTTGCGGTTGGGGCAGAGGACGGTGTGACCGTAAAGGTCACGCCGTTTTTCTGCGTCCAAGGGTAGATTCTGCGATCATGGGTTCTGCCAGCACGGGGATCTCCACATCGTCCACGAAGTTGAAGAAAATCTCCACCTTCTGTCGGCGTTTGCCGCCAGACTTGTCCGGTGCGTGGATGATGATCTTCTTGATATACTCGTTGACAATCGTCTGCGTCAGCTCCGTGACATCCACATACTTTTTCGTCAGCGCAATGAAAGTGTCCAGATCGTCGCCCATTGCCTGCCGCTGCGCGACCCATTCTTCTGTCGTTTCAATTTCGAGCTTTAACCGTTCCTGCTCCGCTTCATAATCAGCAGTCATCTTCTTGTACTTTTCCTTGCTGATTTCACCGAGAGCATAGTCCTCATAGAGCCGGGATATGACCACATCGAGGGTGGCAAGGCGCTTTTTTGCCTGCTCCATGCGCTTCTGATCTTCCCGGATGTCTCGTTCCTGATCGGCGCGGCGGTAATGCAGCCACTCCTCCTGAAAGCCCTCCACATCGCTGCGGATATACGCATTGACCGCCTGAATCCGTTCCAGTACCAGTTCCCGCAGTACATCTTCCCGGATATAGTGTGCGCTGCATTCGCCCCGTCCGCTCTTGTACTTGGAGCAGCGATAATGATCCTGCTTGCCCTCAAAGCCCTTGCAGGTGGCGAAATGAAGCTTGCTGCCGCAGTCTGCACAGTAGACCAGTCCTGCGAATAATCCCTGCCGTTCCGCTTTCACGGGACGGCGTTTGTTTTTGCGCAGCTCCTGTACTCTATCCCATTGCGCCTGAGAAACGATAGCCTCCTGCGTGTCTGGCACGATGAACATATTCTCCGCCTCGTTTGGAATCCGCTTTTTCAGCTTGTAGGACTTGGAGTAGGTCTTGAAATTGCAGGTGCATCCGGTGTATTCCTGCCGTTCCAGGATCCCGACGATGGATTGATCGCTCCAGCCATACGGGTTCTTGGGCAGCGGCTTTCCCTTACGGCTGGCATACAGCGCCTTGGTCGTGAGAACCTGATCCCTTTCAAGAATCCGCGAAATCTGCTCCGGGCCTTTGCCGTCAATGCAGAGGTCAAAGATGCGCTTGACAATCGGGGCGGCATCCTCATCCAGAATCCATTTGTCCTTGTCATTTGGGTCACAGCGGTAGCCATAAGGCGGTTTGCCCAGATGCTTGCCGCTGGTGCCGCGCTGACGCAGGCTGGTACGGACTTTCTTGGAGGTATCTCTTGGATACCACTCGTTAAATAAGTTGCGAATTGCGGCAAAGCCCTCACCGTCCCCACGCTGACTGTCCACGCCGTCGTTGATGGCAATGAAGCGCACATCGTAGCTGGGGAAGATGATGTCGGTGTACTGGCCTACAGTCAGGTAATCACGACCAAAGCGAGATAGGTCTTTGCAAAGCCAGCAGCCTACCAATCCCTGCTTTACCAGTTCAAAGCCCTCCTGTACGCCAGGGCGCTGGAAGTTCGTACCGGTATAACCGTCATCCACCAGCACTTTCAGGTTCGTGTAGCCATGATCTCGTGCGTATCTGGTTAAAAGCTCGCGTTGATTCTGTATCGAGTTCGACTCCCTATCCTGCGAATCCTCATTACTGAGGCGGCAGTAGAGTATCGTAATTTTTTGCTGATCCGTCATAACGTCCTCCTTCACGTTCGGGTCAGCCGACAGAATCGGTGTGCTTAGAATTATATTACCATAGTTTTGTGTCGCTGTCATTAACAAGCCACCTCCCGGTCAGAAAAAATGAGCCGTTTTACCTTGGCGGTAAGCGGCTCGGTTCCGTCACAGACGGTTTCAATGGTGTACCATGTGTTTCCAATCTTGCGCTCCACGGTTTTGCAGAAGGGGCTTCGCCTGTTCCAATAGGCCTCGCACTCCTGCAAAAAGGACTCCGGCGGGTCAAAGACCGGATCAAAGTAGCTCTCATGGTCAAAGACCCTGCACAGGTCGATGAGCACATCCTCTCTGCCCTCCATCGCGGCGCGGTTGATTTCGTCGATGTTGATAATTTTTTCCATAGGCAATTCCTTTCTTATAATTCAATTTCGTTTTCGTGCTTGCGGGGCTGAATGACAGACTGCTCCTGCGGCCTTTGCAGCTTTCTGACAACGGAGCGATCCTTCTGCGGATGCGGCTCACCCAGCAGCTCGGATACCTCCCGGTCTGCCTGACGGAAGCGGTCGGCGTCGTAATGCTTGCCGAAGGTGTCCTTGATCTTCTCCCGGACTTCTGCGGTCATATTGCCGCGCAGCTCCATACGGGCGGTATACAATTCTTCTGCGTCAACGGCCTTGGTCTGCTCTTGCAGCGCATGGTACTTCTGAACCTCTGCGTCCAAAGCGTCGGCTGCCTTTGCCGCAACGCCCTCCAGCCCGGTCTTGTTTGCGGTCATGGCGTCAAGCTGCTGTTTGACCTCCTTCATACCCTCCGGGTCGCTCTTGCCGAAACCGGCAATCAGCATATCCATCTCAGATTTCAGTTCTTCTGCATCCTCGGTGAGAGTTGTCAGAATCTTTTTGATTTCAGCGCGGCGTATGAGATTCAAAGGCGGCAGTGCCTTTTGCTCTGTGAGCAGTGTCTTTTTCTGTTTGGATTTTTCCCGCAGCAGCTTCCGTATCTCCAGATACCGCGCATAGTCCGGCTGGATCGCCTGAATGCTCTCGTCCAGCTTTTTTGCCGCGCCGGTATGGTAGAGACATGAGTAGCGCAGCAGCAGAACGCCCTTGCGGGCGGTTTCCAGCGCCCTTGCAAGTGCGGGAACGGAGCTCTTGATCGCTTCCGTCAGCTTTTGGATTTCCGCACGGAGGGAGCGGATCAGCCTGTTCTGCTCCCGTATCTGCCGGTTGATCTCACAGCGAACGGATACGACGCCCTGCCGTTCCAGCGCACGGGCAACGGGGCCTTCGTGAACGGTGGGGATGGCGTCCAGCCCTCGCTCGGCGTTGCTGCGGTGGTCGATGCGTTCCGAAAAACCGGCACGCTCCAGATAGCGGTTTGCTACATCTGCCCATGCCGCACGCCACGCAACAAGCTGTTCCTCGCTGTTCCAGCGTTCGGAGATGGGATTCTGTCTGCCGTAACGGGTACTTTTGGGATGCTTGTCCGCTCGGATGAGGCCGCGCGCTTCCGCTTCTGAGGGCGGCAGATATTCCTTTTTCTTTTTGCCTGCATAGTAGGGATACTGCTTCTCCCAGCCCTCAGCCTGTGCCAACTTGAACTCCACAGCGGTGAAGCCCCGTTCCTCGCCGTCTCTGACACAGAGGTATTCCTTCTCCGTCTTGTACTGCCAGCGCCCCTGCTCATCCAGCGGGCGCACCGTCAGCAGGATATGGGCGTGGGGATTCTGCCCGTCCGTGTCGTGTATTGCGGCATCGGCGCACATGCCGTCCGATACAAATTGCTCTTGAATGAATGCCCGGATCAATTCGATCTGCGCCTGCCGGTCAAGCTCTCGCGGCAGTGCTGCGATGAACTCCCGCGCAAGGCGGCTGTCCTTTGTCTTTTCGTTTTCTTCCACGGCGTTCCAGAGCTTTTCCCTGTCCTGCCATTCGGGTGGAGCCATGGAGGGCAGGAACACCTGCTGCCAGACAAGCCCCTGCTTTTTCGTGTAGTCGTGCTGTATCCCGTCGTAGTCGTTATATAGACGGGAGCAGCTCATATAGGCGGAAGCGGCCACGGCGGAGCGTCCTGCCCCCCGGCTGACCACCTTTGCCTCCAGATGATAGATTGCCAAACAGTCTCCTTTCTGCCGGCAGGGGGTCATTGAAACAGTGACCCCTGCACGACTTTCCCAATCAAAGGGTCTAAGCAGAATTTAGACCCTTTGCGTCCTTGTTTCAGACACTTGCCAATGAGCAAGGGTGTGCGTTGAACTCACACCCTTTGCATCCTCACTCGAAGATGGGGTAACGAGCCGTGACCCCATTGTTCTGCGCCCCGGCTTTTTGTTTCTTTTTCGCAAAAAGAAAAGAGTGCCGCGCACAGCGACACTCTCTCTGCGGCAAAGCTGCCTGAACATATCCGAAGGATTGTTCTTGGCTGAGTTTGCGCAGGCAGGCGGCAGGTGGGTTACTTATAGTAACCTACCGCACAAGCACACACGTGGTTGTGTTCTGCCGTCTGCGCAGACGATGACAGCAGCACCCGTAAGGGCTGTGGCATTGTCTGGAGGCTGCCGCAGCAGCCGCAGTCCCCCTCGGAGAGCGCAACGATGCCGCAAGGCATACCACTGCCCGCCTTTGGCGGGTGGTGAGTAAGTTGCGCCCTTACGGGACTAGGCTACCGGCTCAGCTCCCGTTTTCTTCGTTCCCTGACATCTTCCCATTCAGGTATCCCTCCAGCTCGGACAGCCCAACGGTCTGAACCTCCGGCAGCACCTTTTCCAAGACCGCGCCCTCCTGAATCAGCCTGCGGGTACGGGCTTTCCGTGCTTTCTCCTTCGCCCGCATCTGCGCTTCCTCCAGCCGGTGCTGTGCCTGGATCAGTTTCTTTTCCTCTGCGGTCATTGTGGTCATAACAAAACGCTCCTTTCGTGGTAGTAAAAACCGGCTGAATGATACTGTGGTTGGTATCAAGCAGCCGGTTTTTGGTGGTACAATATTTCTTGCCTTTGTGTGTGGTATCAAATGTGCCGGATTTGCTATCATTGCTTCTATCAAAAATGGCAGTTTTGGTATCAAAAGCTGTCCGCAAAGTCCAGCGCGGCGTCCATATCCTCGGATTCCTCCGGTTTTTCTGTTGTATCTGCCGGAACTGCGTCCTGCATAAGCTGCATCCATGGAGCAAAGTTCATAGGTGCGGCTGTCTGCAAACTCTCCCAGATGGTGTTCTGAATCTCACGGAGAAAAGCGTCCTCTTTTTCTCGCGTTTCCAGATACGGATCGGCGGCAAGCTGCTCCTGCCTGCCGAAGTAGGCATTGACAGCGGATATTACGGCGCGATTCACGGAGCGGTACTGCGCTCTGTCCAGCCGTTGCAGGTGCTCCCATGCTTCTCGGTCTGCGACGTTATCCAGATTCAGCCGCAGGGTGGTCGTATAGATGTTTTTCATGCAATGCCGCCTGTCTTTCTCATGCGGCGCTCCGCCAGTAGCTCATAGCCCTTGGCGGTGGCGCAGATGTCGTCGTTGAAGATGACGCGTCTCTTTTCGTAGTCCCCGAAATTCTTCACAAGGCAGCTCCCGCCGCCTACCACATGGAGCTTCATCAGCTCTGGGTCATATTCATGCTCCCGCAGTCTGCGGAAGATGCCGGACACATACTCTGCCGCTGTTTCCCGGATGGCGGTCAGGTAGCGGTCGACAATGTCCGCCTTGCCGTGGCGAAGAACACGCTCAATGGTGGCGTCGTCCAGTACCTTGCCGAACTGCCGCAGCACGCTTTCCCGGACAGCCAGCATACACTGGTGCGTCCCGAATTTCTCCGTATAGCACTTGTCGGGAACCGGTCGGCGCTCGTTGATATACATGACGTTCATGGTGCCGTTGCCGATGTCGCAGAGCATATTCGTCCCTGTAAAGTCCCGGAGATTGGCTGCAACGGCGGCAAATCCCTGCGGGAAGATGTCTGCGCCTGCAAACTCCACATGATAGTCCACATCCCGGAAGGTGAAGTCCGCTATTTCCTTCTGCAAAAGATACGCCCGGAAAGCGTCCTTCTGTTCACTGACCCACGTGAGAGGCAAGCCTGCGGCAAGGTGTATGCGGGCGGAGGTGATTTTTCGGATGTTCAGCTCCCGTCCGATAGCAGCAAGGGTGAGGATATAGTAGTCACCGTCCGTCATTTTATCGGCGGCAAACTCCTTGTGTCCCTCGCCGATGGTGTAATATTTGCCGTTGAAAATCAGAAGATCATTCTTGAAGGTCGGCTCCCTGTCGTGAACGGTCACGCCGGTGCGGAAGCAGGTGTGGGCGGTCTTGATGTTCCCGTACCCATGGTCAATGCCGATAATGATGGGATTGTTGTTCAAATTCATGCTCGTTCCTTTCTGCCGCTGTGCGGCTGTCAAAATGGTTTGTTTTCTTACTTCCTTTTCTGCCAGACGATTTCATAGCCCAGCGCGTCGGCAAGCTGGACGGCCTCCGTGTAGCGCAGGGATTCCCGCTGGAGCTTGTTGGACAGGTTGGATACGCTGTCAGACCAGCCATGCTCGTCATGCAGCAGATCGACCACCTCCTGCATGGTCAGTCCCTGCCGGACAATGTACGACTTGATTTCGTTTCTCAGATTGGATTTCATCAATTTTTACCTCCATAATTTCGTGTAGTGTGGTTTCGTATCGGTGATTTTGGTATGCTGTGGAATGAAAAATGTGCCGCGCTACAAATCCGCTCAGATTTCCGCCCGTGGTGCCCTGTTCATAACAGCACCCTATCGGCTTCATCGTTCTGTGTGAGGTCATACGGAATGGTAGAATATGCCACAGTTCAGTGCAGTCTCTTTATTGACTGATGAACCACCCTTTGGTGTACTGCGTTCTCTCTGCGGCATAGTTCTTTGCGGTTTTCTCAAGCATTGATTTTGAAGCCGTTAAAATAGGCTGTCTGTGTACGGCTCGGTACGGCAAAATGGACTTCTGTACGCTTCTGTACGTCCTGTACGCCTTTTTTCATGTGCTGAGCAAGTATTTCGGGTTTTGTCGCAGGCTGTTTTTATACTTTGCCGTGAAACATCTCACAGAAAACACAAGCGTTGAGCGTATTTCAGGAATGGAGTTGAAAACTGCCGTACAGAGTGTACGGCGTGTACAGCAAATTTGAAGTCCGTTCTCCATTTTTATTAGGGAAGCAGCTTCAGCACCTCCACGCCCACAAAGCCACGCACCCGCTTGCCGCCGACGTGGACATTGTTGGTAGCCTCTACGTTGTAAAGCCGCTCGTTTTGCATAAGTTCGGAGCTGACACGGTTGGCAGACATGGGCTTCTGTGCATTATCGTCGCACCATCTCGTATAGGCTTCATAGATTGCCTTGGAGCTGGCCTCGCTGTCTGCCCGAAAGCGGATGTATCCCTCAGATTGCAGAAACTCGATCACATTGTTGCTGCTGCGCTTCACCGTCTCCATATTCTCTCTGGCCTTGCAGGAAATGCTGAACTGATAGTTGTTTCCAATCAGCCGGTGCAGTCCCTCCAGACACCAGAGAAAAATGCTCTCCTTCTCCCGCAGCAGCTTGTCCACCAGAAACGGATCGTCCGCTCTGCCTGCGGGCCGGTCTTTGGTGGTCAGCACGATCTGACGGCGAAAGAAGCCGTCGGACTTGTCGTGCAGGGCGGTCAGCGCACCGTTTCCGAAGCAGAGAAAGCGCACATAGAGCTGGCTCTGATAGCTCTGCACGCCCTTGCGCTCCATGTCCATCTTGCACTCGGAGGTCACGATGGACTTGATATAATTGGTCTTGGGCAGGGCGCTCATATCCATGTCATCGTCCACCATCAGGAGCTTGTTTTCCAAGTCTGCACGGCTGAACCGGTTGCTCTCCACCTTCTGGATGCTGGTGGTATTCATGCTGTCGCCCAGCAGGGAGCGCATGACAAGACCGATGCGGCTTTTCCCCTCGCCGCCCTTGCCAATCATCAGGAGCATTTTCTGCCCCTTGGTGGTAGGCAGCAGGCAGTAGCCGAGAAACTCCTGCAAGGTTGGAATATCCTCCGGGACAAGGAGTTCAGATAGAAATTGCAGCCAGCGTTTCGGTGCAGGCGCATCAGGATCGTAGGAGACGGTCAGGCGGTTGTTGCAGTAGCTCTTGTCGGCGGTGAAGCTTCCGTCCATAAAATACGTCCCGTTGGCAACATGGATGCGGTCGGTTTCAATGGGCAGCGGCGGCGAATACGCTTGCAGCTTGATGCTGGCAAGCAGGTTTGCCACGATTTTAGACAAGCCGGAGGTCAGGCAGCCGGATATTTCCTCTAAAATCTGGTTGCCGATCTGCCCCTCGTCCTCAATCAGCCCGTCCACGGTGAAGAGCCTCCCACGCACACATTTCATAGGGTGCTTGTCCAAAAACTGCTGGCAGAACAGCACTTCATTGATACGCTTGCCGTCGTACCAGTCGGGCAGACTGTCCTCAAATAGCAAAGTCGTTCCGGCGTTTTCTTTGTTTTCCAAGCTCCATTTCCTCCCTCCGTTTTCTCTCGGTGTATTCCTGCAACTGTTTGATCCGGCCGCTGTCCCAAAGCTCGCGGACGGCCGCCGTCCGCTGCTCCGTGCTGCCGAAGATGAACACGTCGCATAGATGCTCGATATGGCACTCCATCTGACAGGCTTCCACAAAACGGTCGTCCAGCGACTCGTCAGGGGCATTTGGCGCACACCGCACCTTCCAACCCCGAAGCAGATGCAGATAGTCCGTCAGCACAGAAAAACACAGCCGCTCCGATTCCCGGAACTGCCGTGTCAGGTGGTACGGTATTTCTTTTGCTGGGCGTGGCGCTGTATCTTCCCCGGTCTGCATAGGGATGCCGAAGTCCGTCGCAAGCCGCCCGGCGGCGTCACGGGCATTCTGTCCGGTGAGCTGCGCCGTCAGGTCGATCACGTCCCCGGTCTGTCCGCAACCGAAGCAGTGAAAGTGGTCGGGGTACAGCTTCATGCTGGGTGTACGGTCGTTATGGAACGGGCAGCAGGCCATGCCGCTGCGATTGACAGGCAGGTCGTATCGCTCTGCCGCCATCTGCGGCGTGACTCGCCCCTTGACGGTTTCATATAGATTCATATTCCCTCCGTTTCTGCTCGTGATAAAGAGCGTGTAATTTGGATTTTCGGCAGCCGCTACCGAAATAAAAACAAGTTCCCAAAGTGGGAACTTGAAAACGCTGCTAAGGATGCTCGCCGAATGAGCACCCTTCTTCATTGTCAGTCTGCATCTTCCACCGTCTGTTTCAGATTCATCACCCCACTTTCAATTTTCCCGATCAGAGGGGCGGTTTTCATACCCCTCTGTCTGTATGATGTTCAAATCGTGAAAAAACAGGCGAATCACACGACAAGCCCGTTTCAAAAAACATGACAGGCTCTTTCTCTGTTCACATCTATATGGTATAATTAAAAAAACACGACAGGAGGGCGAGAGATGACAACTCCCATCAACGAGCACAATATGCTGACGCTGGATTTTTGGCGGGACACTGTGACCTATGAGGGAAAGACCGTGCCGACCGGCACGCTGGGCTGCGAGACGCTGAATATCCCGGACGAGGTGATCGAAAAACTGAGCAAACTATGCCCGCGTGTGAACCTGCTTCTGGAAACCATGAATCAGGAGACGCCCAATGCCGCCCTGCTGCCGGATGCAGGGAAAGCGGCGGAGGAAATCCTGACGCTGCTCCGGGACGTGCCGCCCTTTCACCGGCTGGACATGGACTTCTACCTTCCCGGCATCTCCAAAGCGTTCACGTCGGAGGGTTTGCAGGCATACAGCAGCGCAAAACTGTCCGGTTCGCTTTCGACGAAGCAGTTGGAAGCAGTCAGGCTGGGGGTGCTGCTGGGGCGCATCGTGCCGGTGCTGGGACATCTTGCTTTCTCTCTGGCGGAATACAAAAAGGGCATGGAGCGGTTTGCCCTTATGCTGGACGCAGAGGGCAGTGACCGCACCCCGGACGGTCTGGCAGAATTGTTCGGGCGGTGCTTCCCTGCGGAGTTCCGCCTGAACGAAGCAAGCCCGTGGATGGCGCTCACTAACGAAACCTCCCAATACCTGTCTGTCCTGCATACCGGCGAGGACAAGGCAAAGCTGGTGAAGCGCATCCACTACGTTACCTTTGTGGGGATGCTCCGCGCCGATTTCTTTGAGGGTCTGTGCGTGGGTCACGCGCCGAAGAAATGCCGCATCTGCGGCAAATGGTTCCTGACCACCAACGCAAGGCACACAAAATACTGCGGAGGCTTCGCCCCCGGCGACAAACTGGGACGTACCTGCCGCCAGATCGGGAATCTGCGGGGCAGGGCGCAGCGGGAGCTTGCGCCGGATCATCCCATCAAGAAGATATACAATCGACGCATGAACACCATAGATAAAAAGCAGGACAGAGGGACGCTGGATCAGGACGCTGCCGCCGTCATGAAGCGGCTGGCAAAGCGTAAAATGCAGCAGGCGATCAGCGACGTTGCCTATGCACAGGGCAGCTATGCCGCCGAGATGGAACAGGCGGCGCTGCTGGCGGAAGCAAAAGCGGAGATGAATCGATAAGAGGATAACCACTGCGGGAAAGGGGGTGCGGACATGAAGGACAAGCGCGACAAGCTGATACCTGAGCAGCTTTCGGGCTACACATGGGAGCTGTCCGGTTATGCGCCCAAAGTACCGTTCTCCAACTCTGACAGCCTGACCATGCGGGAGGTGCGGAATGCCTTTCAGCTCACGCCGGAACCGCCGGAGATGGAGCTGAACGACTACATACGGGAAGCCGTCCGGAAAAGAGATTTATCGTATTTTTCTTTCTTCCTGCATCACTTTGAGAATCGGCTGAACGGCGTGATCTATCGCTTCCTCACCCGCAACGGCATTGACCGCTATGGCCCCGCCTGGTTTCTGGACTACAAGCTGGAAGTTCTGCAAATGCTGCTGTTCTGCCTGCCGAGGTTCGACCCGGAGCAGGAGACGGAGTTTCTGAAATATGCCAAAAACTATATTCGGAACGGGCTGCTGTTCTGCCGTGCCTTGGAGGAAGCAGGCTCCTTTGGAAGTATTGCGGAGTACCAGCGTGTGCGGCATATCGGGGCGATATATACCGATTCCGGCAAGAGCCGCGCAGAGGTCGTTGCGAAGTTTGCAGAAAAAGCCGGGTACAAGGAGGACGGCGCAACGGCTGACGAGCTGCTGACCATTGCGCGTCACAACCGGAGCATTGTTTCCCTTTACCGCACGGAGCAGGACGAGGACGGCGAGGAAACCGGAGAGGACGTGACCTGCGACGATAGCTGGGACTATGCGGACATCCTCTGGAACGGCGTCCGGGCAAGGGCCGTAAAGAGAGCCTTTTGGGAAATGGAGCTGCGGGAGCAAAGGCTGCTGGAGGGACGGAACGCCATCTGCATGGCCTGCGGGCGGGTCAGCCCCATGTCGAAGCAGAAATCCTTTGAGGAACTGGCGGTCATGTTCGAGGGCAGTGGAGCAAGCGGCGCGGAGCGCGCCTACCGCCGCGCTTTGGACAAGCTGCGCCTGAAGCTCATGGAGAGCGGCATGGTGCATACCGTGACCTTGAAACAGGTGAAAAGCACGAAGAAGAACAAAAAAATAGCCGCCGCTGTCTACCTGTATCAGGCGGACAACGACGGCGGATGGGGCGAGCTGCGGTTTGATTTTGCAACCGGCACGGCGGAGATCGTCCGGCTGGCGGAGTGGGATACGGTGAAGTCCAACGTCTTCGCAAGGACGGCGATACGGTACATACAGAGCTTGCTGGAGGTGCGGCTGCTGAAGGAGGCTGTTGTGCCATTTGAGATGGACGGCCCGGAGAAGCCTATTCCTCCGGTCAAAGCGTCAAAAGCACCGAAAAGAAAGGCGTTGCGCACAATCTCTCTGCGGCAGATAGAAATCCAGAAAACGGATGAAAGAATCGCCGCCGCTGTCTACCAATATCAGGTGAACAATGACGGTGAATGGGGTGAGATCAGATTTGACTTTGCAACCGGCACAGCGGAGATCGTCCGGCTGGCCGAGTGGGACACGATAAAGTCCAACATATTTGCAAGGGCAGCAATACGTCACATACATAGCCTGCCGGAGGCAAGACTGCCGAAGGAGCGTGTTGTGACGCTTGATGTGGACTGATTTTAGGATGCAAGACTGCTGTATATGATAATCGTTATGGTCACGCCCTTTTATACAGACCTCGACAGCATTTCTCAGACCGCAAGGCTGGCATATTGCTTTAATCCCTTCGCCCATGTGACTTCTTTGATATGCGAAAGTTTTGGACAGCCCATGCTGTGCGACCCGTTATTATCGGCGGGGATTCTCCTTTTGCTGACCCTCGTCCTTGGAGTCCTGTCCGCAAAACGCTGGTACAGCAGCTATGCGGCGGAGAAGCTGGGGGTATTCTAACGGAGTTGCCCATAACCCGCGATTAAATATTATCAAAACCGTGTAAGATTTTTCGTTTTTCGCAGTCTTATAAGTGAACGGGACAAGGAGGTGAGCAGGTGACGGACTTTGAACAGATATACAAAGACTATTTTCGGGATGTGTTCCTCTATGTGCGGCGGCTGTCCGGCGGGGACGAACGGCTGGCAGAGGATATTACCAGCGAAGCCTTCTTCCGTGCGCTTCGCCGCATTGACAGCTTTCGGGGGGATTGCGACATCCGGGTGTGGCTGTGTCAGATCGCGAAGAATTGTTACTATACCCATCTGAAACAAAGCCGCTGGACAGAGCATACAGCGGATATGGAACAGCTTATATCGGAAGCGGAGGAATCACCGGATGAAATGCTGCTGCGCAGCGAGAATGCCCAACAGGTAAAACATCTGCTGCATGAGCTTCCCGATCCGTACAAAGAGGTTTTCATGTGGCGTACCCTTGGCGAATTGAGCTTTAAGGAGATCGGGAAGCTGTTTCACAAGACGGAAAACTGGGCGTGCGTCACCTATCACCGCGCACGAAAAATGATCCAAAAGGGAATGGAGGTTGACAAAGATGAAAAATGAATGCAGTATCATCCGCGATATTCTGCCGCTGTATGTGGAAAACATGGTATCGGAGGATACGTCGGAGTTTGTAAAGGAGCATCTGGAAAGCTGCCCCGCCTGCCGTGCGGAGCTTGAAAAACTGCGGGAGCCTGTGGAGGTGCAAACAGAGCCGCAGCCCGACATGGATGCCGCGCCGCTGAAACGGCTGAAAAAGGCTCTGCTGATGAAAAAGGTGCAGACCATCCTATGCACAGCGGCGGTGCTGCTGGCGCTGATGCTGTCGGTCATTTCCTTTCTAACCGCGCCGGAATACTTCGCCTATTCGCCGGAGCTGGTGACTGTGACGGAGGAAGCAAACGGTGCGGTGACGCTCTCTTTCGGCAACGAGGTCACGAATTATAAGCTCCAACAAATCGCCGACCCCGATGATCGCAACACTGTCTACCATCTTGAGGTGTGGACCTCCGTATGGGACAGGGCGTTCCATAGGCCCGGCGCGCAGGCCGTGACCGCAGCGCCGGAGAGCGGCAAGCCGCTTCTCGTTTATTTCACGCAGTTTATCAACGGACACGCCGAAAGCTCCAGCGATAGCTCGGTGTGCATCTACGGCACCGCGCCCGACAGCGGCGGCTGGGTCGCTTTGGCGGGGCTTTCTTTGGGCTATTGGCTGCTATTCAACATCGCCCTGTTCCTGATCCTTACCGGGGTATGGTTCAAGCTGCGTAGGAAAGAAAAATCCCGCCGCCGGGTGGAGCGCCTACTCCCGATCCCTATCGCATACGGGCTGGGGCATCTGTGTGTCATGGGCTTTCGCACTGCATCCTGTTCGGAATGGCGCGACTTTCAACTGATCCTTGCAGTCGGCGTTCTGTTCTACTGCGCTATGCTGCTGGCATTGAGTATTTTTTATAATGTAAAAGAGCTGCGGGGTATAAAAAGAGAGGGTGAGAACGAATAGCGGTCTGACCATTTGGAAAGTAGGTGTACCATGAGAAAACTTGTGATCTTTTGCTTTGCCGTCTGTATGACCGTGCTTTCGGTACTATCCCTGTTCAATTTTGCACAGGACGCAGAGGAAAGCATGATACTGGATAAGCGGGCGGTAATCCTCGAAAAGCCGGAGACATTGAGCAACCGCGAATTTTTGGGACAGATAGATACTGCACTCGGAAAGATCGGCGCAGACATTATGTACCGCTACGCGGAGCTGGATGGGGACAAGCCACTGTACCGCTACTATAAGACCAGCCATACCGACAGCTTTCTTTCCGTTTCTACCGGGAAAGGGAGCGTGAGGCTGGAATCGGACGAGTTCTTTTCCACTGCAAAGCAGCCGGGAGCTATGGCGCTGCATCTGTCCTCGCTGTTTCAAGATACCGTCATCTATCCACTCATGCAGGCGCAGCAGCATGACTTGACCGCCGCGACCTGGTATGTGGCGGAAGGACAGCTTGACGCGGTGCTTCATGCGCTGAAAGGCTTGGGCTATTCCGTAACAGCAACCAACGAAAGGCTTTTGTCTACCAAACTGCCGCTTTATTTCCTGTTCATTCCTGCCTTTATGCTCTGCGTCAGTATCGTATTCTACACCCTGTCCGCAGGCAAGAAAAATGTGCTGAAAAAAATGGAGGGCTATACCACGGGGAATATCCTGCTGGGGGAGATCAAAGCCTTTGCCCCTGCTTTGTGTCTTTGCTTTCTGCTGATTTTTGCCGCCGCCATGATTTGCGCCGTGTGGCTTCATCCGGTGGCGACCTGGCAATTTGGTCTGTTCCTGCTGGGGGATTGTCTGTGGCTGCTCGTTCCTCTGATACTGGGCATCCTGCTCTCCCTGTTGTTCCTCTCCGGGCAGCGCAGCGCGGAGTATGTGAAGGGCAAAGTTCCAAAGCGCGGGATCTACATTACAAACACGCTTGCGAAAGCTGCTTTTCTGATCTTTATTCTATTCTCTCTCACCATTGCCGTGCGGAACATCACGCAGATCTACAACACCTTCCATGCAGCGGAGTTCTGTTCGCAAAAGACAAAGGGCTATGTGACTGTCCCTCTGAACAATGTTAATTCCGGCAGAGCACCGGAGGGCGCGGATTATCTGGCGTTCTATTATGCCACAGTGGATCGCTACAATGGCATACTCATGGCAGCCAACGATTTTAATTACGACCTGTTTGAAGGGAAAATGCTGGGAGAGGCATACGGTCAGGATTATGCCCACATCAACCGAAACTACCTTGCGTTCAACCCCATCTATGCGCCGGACGGGGAGCAGATCGGTGACGCTCTGCTTTCCGATACCCATGTGAATATTCTGCTTCCAAAGTCCAAGGAATACAGGCGGGATGAGGTACGGGAGTGCGGCGCGAGCTGGGGAAATTCCGGGGATGTGAATATTGTCCTCTACGATGATAAAGCGTCTGACATATACTCCTATAACGCCAGCACAGGGCTTGGGGGAAACGGCGCTCTGCCCGCGCCCATCCTTGTAGTCAAGGAAGGTGACCTGCTGGACGGGCTTTTCATCGAAGCATGGTGTTCACAGGGGGCGTATTTCCTCTATGTTCCCACCGATGATCCGTATGCGGAGCTGCTACCCATCCTGCGGGAAACGGGGATTGACGCGGCGACCGTTTCCACACCGACCGTCGCCGCCACCTTTGATAAAATGCTCCATCATCTGACCTATATGCTGATGATTTGGGGCGTACAGGCTTTGGTGCTGCTGATCGGGCTGTTCTGCCTGATCTTATTCGGCGCAAGGCTCTACTGCGACAATTACAGGGACAGGATCGCCTGTCGTCTGATTGAAGGGCATTCCCTATTAAGCTGTATTCGCACCCATCTCGTGCTGACGGTGCTGTACTATGGGGCGGTAGCGGCAGGGCTGCTGCTCTTAAAGCTCGCCATCGAGCTTGACTACAATATCCTGCTGGGTACATTTCTCGCGGAGCTGCTGATCACGCTGCTTGCTTGCGGCAGCATTGCCCAGAAAAACCTCTATCAGATTGTGAAAGGAGCGGAAGCATGACTGCCATTACTTTATCCAATATCAATAAACGCTTCGGGGAAAAAGTCCTGTTTCGGGATTACTCGCTGCATATTGAAGCCGGAGAGTTTGTCGCCATCAAGGGCGAAAGCGGAGCCGGAAAAACAACTCTCCTGAACATCATAGGACTGCTGGAAACGCCGGACAGCGGCAGCGTCACCCTCTGCGGCGCAAAGAACCCATCCTTTTCCTCCCGCGCTGCGGTTCGCCTGCGACGGCACAAGCTGTCCTACCTGTTTCAGAATTACGGGCTGGTGGACACCGACACCGTGGAAGCCAACATGAAGCTCGCCACCCGGTTCGGTAAAGCAAAGGGCAAGGCAGAGAAAGAACGCATCGCGGATGCGTTGACACAGGTGGGGCTTTCGGGCTATGAGCGTCGTAAGGTCTACACCTTGAGCGGCGGTGAGCAGCAGCGGGTGGCACTGGCAAAAATCATCGCAAAATCCCCCGACATTATCCTTGCGGATGAGCCTACGGGCAGTCTGGACGAGCGCAACCGCAGCTATGTGATGGATATTCTCAAAGAGCTGAACCGACAGGGGAAAACCATTGTTGTTGTGACACATGATCCCTATGTGAGCGATTGCGCCACACGGCATATTGCGCTGTGAGAAATACGAAAGGGCTGGCTACTCCCTATAATCAAAAAGCGCCATAGCGGACGAGTCGGCCTCGTCTGCTATGGCGCTTTGTATGAAAGTTCAATCTTCTATCGTACTATGTTCACGGGAAGTCTTGCAGTATTCCTCAATACCGCCGTTCAGGACAAGATCGGCGTATTCCAGAGGCTTGTTGTATAGTAGCCAATCCAACTCGGCACGGTCAAAGCGGTTGTCTGCAATCTCGTTCTCCACGGCAATACAATCAATAGAGATCATGCTGCCATCAGCGAAAAGCAGCTCCACGCAAGCCGTGTCGATATTAAACTCACAAGAAATAAGTTTGCTCATGATGAAATCCTCCATATTATGACAAGTTGATATAAAAGGAAAGCTGCCCGTTTCTGTTGGAAACAGACAGCTTTTGCAACCTTGAGGTTGCTCTGCACACCCGAATCTGTCAGCCAACAGTAAAAAGTTGAATTACTTCCTTATCACTGTTAAGCTAAGGGTTTGCTGGACTTTCCTTTTTTGTCCGACTCCTTGAATTTTCCGATTTTCGCGTTGGAACGGCGTTAGAATTGGCCGTTTTTGCGTTAGAACAGCGTGTTTTTTTAGTCAAAAACCCGGGTTCAAATCCGGTTCTGTTATTTTGCCCTGCTCGGTTACATTTTCCCAGCGGCTCCCGAAATCATCTGACCTCGGAAGGAGCATTCCCTGCTCCATAGCCTGCGCCGAGGATATTTTGGATCTGTAGTCGAGATGGGCATAAATATTGGCGGTCGTGCTGAAATCCGAGTGACCGAGCCATTCCTGGATTTGCTTCAGCGGCACGCCGTTAGCCAGCAGCAAGCTGGCGCAGCTATGGCGAAGATCATGAAACCGCATCTTCGGCATCCCGTGTTTTGCTATGTACTTAGGAAAGTACTCCGTCAAATAGTTCGGGCGCATGCGCTCTCCCAGCTCGTTCACAAAGACATAACCGTCGTACTCGTAGTTATAGCAATTGCCGCAAACCTTCTTGTTTAGCTCCTGGGCCTCTTTTACCTTTTGAAAGTAGTCGCGGAAGCTCCCCACCAAGGGAAGCGTTCTCAGGCTTGATTTGGTCTTAGCAGAATCCTGCTCGATAATTTTCATGGTGCCGTCAATCGTTGCCTCAGTGACTGTTCGTTTGATGGTCAGCGTTCCGCGATTGAAATCGATCGCATCCCACTTTAACCCGAGCACCTCACCACGGCGCAGTCCATAAAAAGCAGCGACCAAAACCGGAAGCTCCAGCCGCGTTCCCTTGACAACCTCAAACAGCTTCTGCATTTGCTCTGCGTCAAGAAAGGTCGGCTGAAACGAGTTTTTCCTCGGCCTATCCACCTTCATAGCAACATTCTGCGGTACCATGTCGGTTTTCATCGCATACTTCAAAGCCTGGTAAATCACCGCATGATAGTGGATAACTGAATTCGGCGTAACGGTTTTCAGCTTCTCCGTATAAAACTGTTGGATGTGCCGAGCCTCCAGCTCTTTTAAGGTTAGCTCTTTTTTGCGGAAATACGGGCCAATCGTGCTTTTGACCATCCCTTGATACGAGCCGAATGTTGCGGGCTTGATCCTCGCTCTGACAACCTCAAGCCATTGATCCAAATAGTCTGCAAAGAGCATATTGGAGTTTAATTCTCCAGCAGCCGGAGGAATCTCAAATTCGCTGCGAATACGAATAAGTTCCTGTTCTGCCCGGCGCTTATTGCCTTTTTGGGGCAATCCTGTCGATACCCATTTTTGATGGCGTTTTCCTGCTGCGTCCTGATAGCTGAGAACGGCATAATAGTAGCCGTTCTTCAGCGCAAGAGTTCCTGATACCATTTTTATTACCTCCGAAATCATTGAATTGTATACAGGCATCTCCCACCGACATCTATATTTTATTCGGTCGGTGGGAGATACTCAAATATGCGATTATCAAAACGGAGTTCAAATCGCACTTCTTCCCTGATCCATGACATACTCAATGACATTGACCTTGGGTATCCGGAAAGCATTTCCGATTTTCAGGCCTCTGATATACCCGTCATTGATCAAGTCATAGGCAAGATGGCGGCTGATACCAAGCATCGATTGGAGCTGAGTGATGTTCACGATGTCCGGATACTCCGGAAACATCATCAAGTACAGTTCTCTCAGCTCAGACTTTTTCATTGCCATTCGTCTGCCACCTCATCTTTCTTTTCCGCTTTGGAGTAGATGATGAAATCGTACCCGTTGCGATAATTACAGAAATCACAGCGCTCTTTTGCTTGTCCGTGATTTTCCCGCACGATCTTATAGATTCCTGTGTCGAGGAACTGACCAAGGCAAACCGGGCAAAGGCACAGATACATCGGTCTATTCAAAACGGAGTTCTTCTCGTTCAAATGGTTCATATTCCGCTGCTCCTTTGTTTTCAAAATGATCCCTTCACTTGGTAGGCAACGAAAACGGGCAAAAATTAACCCCCATACAGAAGTTTTTGAGTTTTGCGATCTTTTTGCAGATCGCGGCGGGGGCAATGCCGCGAATTTCTGCAACCTCCCGCTGTGAATATCCTTCAAATGCGATCAGCGTCAGCAGGTCCATATCTCTTTTGGGCAGAGAAATAATCTTCCGATATAATTCGTCATTCTCCATTTCATCAACCCACGCAAAGCGGGGGTCACTTTGGAAAGAATACTTGTCGCACGCAGAAAGCGCGCTGGAGAACTTTTTTAATAGGGCAGACATAGATTCACCCTGTTCGGTTCCGTCGTCACAGGAGCTTTCTGAGAGGGGCTGTGTGCGCTGGAACTCCGTCCTGTTTTTCCTGAACACATTCAGGTCGAACGCATAGATATCCTGAATATCCTCTTCGCTCATGCCGGCAGCTTTATATTCGCGGTAGAGCTTCTTCCACTCCTCGGTGAACTTTCTCTTTTCGAGTCCATAATTAAATCCCATTTGTCGTAATCTCCTTTAAATTTTTGAATTTGGGTGAAAGTCAAAAATTCGGAGATCATGGGTATTCAGCGATATAACAGAGCCACTGATCGCACATAAAAAGTCCTTTCCGCCTGCTGCGGTCCAAAGGACACAACTACGCTGGCGAAAAGGACTCCCGATGCTGCCTGCCTGAAAAAGGGCGCAGAAATCTAAGGGTACCCATACTGCTTTTTCAAAAGAGTTTGAAATCAGCGTATTTGTATCCTTGGCCCTTGTACTTCAGGCTGCGAATATGTATTTGTGATGTCGGTGAAAAACAAAAAAGCCACCGACAAGGCAGACCTATAGATAGAACTATAGTGTCTTACCTTGCCGGTGGCCTCTCACGTATGTCTGGAATAACTACCGGTTCATGTTCGGGCTGCTGCCCACGATCAAGTGACCTGGAAGCGGATTTAGCGCGGCCCTGTTTCAGCCCGACCGTTCCGTCGTGATGTCGTTGATTCAGTTGTTATAGGTGATCTTCAGGCAGATCAAGGGGAGATTATCCCCCAGCCAGATAAGGACTCATGCCATGCTCATGCAGCCATGCCTTTGCTTTGCTTACAATGGCCTCTGGCGCATCCGTGATGCCGCAAATGGCCTTGTACACGGATGCCCAGAAAACAAAATCGGGTGTCTGCGCAATTTCCGTTTCTCCATATTTGATCATGTAGGCCTCGATCTTCTTTCGGTCAAGGCTGAACAGCGCCTCGTTGCGCTCTTTTACAAAAGCCTCTAACATCGTCATATCAATGCTCCCTCAATTCCAAGTCACTATGCTCCATTCCAATTGGTGCATATATGTCAATCACATCGTGCCTTCTGCCCACTACCGTGCGGACCATTTCGGCACTGCATTTCGTGCAAATAACTCTAATCTGATTTTTCTTGTTTTTTAGCCCCGCTACCTGCGTCTTACAGTTTGGGCAATACCAAGAGTAAATCGTCCAATCCTCCAGCATCGCCATACTCCTTTTATCTTTTTTTGCTCAACGGAACGAGGAGATTGCAATCCGCCATTTGATATACCGGAACACGCCTGCTTTTAGCGTACTCCAATATCTGAACGGCGTTATGGCAGTGTTCACATTCCATCCATCCGTCGGTCTCATCTAAATCGAGACTTCTGTTGACTGTGCCGCAAATCGGGCATTTCACATCTTTCGCATTCAAAACAACACATCTCCCATCGACATTAGATTATTGTTTAGAGTGATTTTATTACGTGCCGAGCAACGCCTTGTACCTGAAAGCTCCGCACCTTTATTGTTTTGCCCGGGTATCGAGCCTCGTTTTCATATTCGAGGATGTAATACCCGCTGTCCTTGTCGTAGCCGGCGTATCGCTTCAGCGTATTCTGGTTGTCCTCGTCCAGCGCAACGACTATATTCCCCTCGAGAGCAGGGCAATTGCGCTCGATAACAAGCAGATCGTCCTCGTCAATTCCGGCATCCACCATGGAATCGCCTTTGGCGCGGAGAATGTAGAACTCCCCCTTGCCAAACATAGAGACCGGGAGGCTGACATACTCCTCAATCGACTCTTCCTCATCCTCCGGATTGCCGCAGCGAATAGAGCCTACTAACGGAGCGGATACATAGGTTGTTTTCATTTTGGCACTTTGGGGAGCAGACAAGATGCCTCTGTCGTAGTCGATCAGGTTTCGGTCACTTAGCTCCTGAATGTAGCGATGCGTAGTGGATCTGGCAACGCCGACACCTTCAGCAACATCGTTGATCGTAGGAGAGCTGTGATGCTCCTGATAGTACTTGTTTACGAACTTCAATATCCTGTCCAGAGTTTCTTGATTCTTTGTTCTCATATCAGCACCTCTGTTTCTATATAGGATTTCAAATCCCATAATGTTATTATACTCACCAGAGGCAAAAAATCAATGGGTTTGGAGCACTAAATCAGCCGCCAGCGGCCATTGTCGGTTTTGAGCGACAATGCACTCTGATTGACAATCGCAATCAGAGTGCATTTACAGGTAGAAATTATCTTTTAGTTACATATAATCCACGACTAATCGTCTCCGCTTTTTCTTTATGAATCCACCAGCCCCTGCCGTCAACAAATCCGTTTCGCTCCATAAACGGCTTGAGGACGGTGTTATAGCCTCTTTCAGGGATAACGGTCTTTTCGCTTCGAAGAATAATAAAAATCCTTTTCCTAAGCTCATTCGCGACAGAGAACCACTTATTAGTTATATCGCAAGCATTTCGATATCCGTCCGTTCCCGTATCATAGTCATATATGTCATCCTCAATCCACCATGCCTTGTTCTCAACCAGTGCATAGAGTGTAGCAAGCTCCATTTCTGTTTTAATTTCACCAACGAGAGCTAATACATTCTCAATAGATAAATCTGCACAGGGTAGCAATCTCATGATGTGTTTCAAATCCATACCGTGACTTTTATTCTTTTCCATATTCACTCGTTTGCCTTCAAGGCCATTTTAATTGGTTTTGCTGCATCTCTATCGGCATCTGAGTCAAATGCTTATTTGGACATCCTTGTTACTGTCCCAAAACAAGTAGCTGATAACGCCTCCGCACTCCTTTATTTTATCTGAAAACTCTTGATGTTTTAGAACAAACTCAAAGTTTTTCTGGTATGGAGCGTAAATAGATTCCTCATTTACCAGCCTTGATCCCAGCCACTGCTTATCGCCGTAACAAATAGTAGCTGCACATAGCCTGTTTTCAGGAATTGCCTGAATATCACCGCTTAGGCGCGCATACTCCTCAGCATCAGCACAATAATGGCAATGGTGACCTCCAAAGAACAAACTAAATTTGCCCTGTTCCTCAAGTTCTATTTCGAGCATTTTTTCATGAGTCGGATTATGTGCGATAACACATATAGAATGATCCTGCAACCATGTATAGCCTTCATCAGTGGATGTTTTTACTTCGCTGTTCAGACCCATTAGCAGCGTTTTTATTTCTTCGGCTTTATCAGTCGGATTGATTTCAACAATCTCCATAAAGCATCTCCTATCAGTTGCATGATTCTTATGTTGTCCAGAACTGAACAGCACCCTCGTATTCATCTTCATAGCCAGGCTCAGATTTTATCCATGCCACAGTAAAGGTTATTTCAGAAAAATGATTCGTAATCATATGAAATTGAAAACCTGAGCAGTCATCCATCATTTCCACATCGTATCCTATGAACTTACTCTCATCGTATTTGGGTGGCATCTCTATAAACTTATACTTCAGAACCCCTTTTTTCTCGGAGTAATCGTAGGCTTGCTTCATTTTTTCATCATCGTTTGGCGAATAACAGCCGAGTGCAATACAATACCCATTTGAACAGCCAGACACGCATTCGGTGCGCTCATCACTGTCTCCGTAGTTCAATTTTGTACCCACCAGAAATATTTTGTATTCACAACCTAATTGAAGTACAGATGCATCTATGACTATAAGATAATTTGTATCGGTGTTTACAGGCCTTTGCGGAGCTATGCCGTTCATAATGTCATAGCTGCAGTCAAAACCATTTCTTTCAATCCCAAACGGAATACGATTTCCACGATCATCCTCAATAATAATATCACCACAAGGGGTTTGAAGAGAAAAATATGGTTTATTCATGTGTCCCTCCCATAGTCGCTTTGCTATCATTCAGGACTTGCACTACTCTGCTTATATTGCAGTGCTTCTTCAACAGCATCAATGATTCCGGGCACAAACTCCTTTTTCTTCAAATTCAAAGACTTAAGCATCTTTTTATTGGCTCTAAATGTCTTATAGAGGAGCTTTTTATCTTTGCTGCTTAATTCAATTCTATAAAGAAGATTTGCAAAGGATATGATCAAATCATTGAAATTAGAAAGAATGGCGTCGTCGCTCTCTCTTTCTGTCCAAGCGCGAAATTTCTCAAAATCATCGCTATTGAACTTCGGCAACAAGCCCATGATTGGATTGACAAGCAACTGCGTCGAAGATGACATCAAATTCACATACGAACCTAACTCATACTGTTGGACTTCCGTCATGCTATCATAGTCGGTGCCAAATGTTTTTATCTCAGTAATTGCCTTATCCAACAATTCACTTTCGTTAATGATCCGAGTAATACGCTCATTCAGCTCAACAATTGCCAGTTTATATGACCCTACATCTCTTTTGCTTATAAGCGTGAAAATGTCTTCTATATGTTCCTTATCATTCAAGGATTTCCAGAACATTAAACCGCTTGCTAATAACGCGACACCCGCTATAGCCCAGCCAATAGGCCCAGCAAGTGCAAGAAAAGCGTTTCCAGCAGCCATTCCGCCGCCGCCGACCGCAAGCGCCCCGCCTCCAAGCCATGCCAGAGCCGCATTAGTTGCCGCTGCTCCGCTCAATGCTGATATAGCCGTTCCGGTAGATGCGACGCCAAAGGTCGTAGCAATTCCCATCGCCGCAGTAGGGCCAAGGGCAACAACAGCCACCCCAGCACCAACGCCAGCAGCACCGGCCCCTGCGTTTTTAGCAACAGCCGTCTTATAATCGCTCTCGATCTTTTCAGCTTGCTGTTTCCAGTTCAGCCTTATTTCCTTGAACTTTTCATACTCCAATTTTTTGTCAGAGGGAACATTTCTGATTGCATCAAACAATTCCTGAATATTATTTAATGCTGCATACAAGGAACTGGTATGCTCTCCAAGCTCAGATATTTTTTGATTGGTTTTGTCAATCGCCGCCTGTGCTTCATCTTGAGCTAATTGAAGTTTTGACTTTTTCCTAATCATATATTGGACTCTCCTCGAAAGAACGAATCGATATCTGATTTTGTCCTCAGTATCTCTTTTTCGGGGACCTTTCGCATCTCTGCGAGTTTGACGGTTTTTTGAAAAGCCGCAGTATACAATTCACTGTTCTGCAAATCTTCTGCGAATCTTAACAGCGAATTGTCGGCATACACTTCAGCAAGCTGAGATAATCCTTCAATGTACGATGAAACAATCGTCCGTTCTCTTCGAATGAATGCTAATTCATTTTGTCCTGACCGTCTTAGTATTCCGCGGCTGGCTTCGCCATATAGAGAAATTGTGAATCTTCCAATCCCTACAACATTAACGCGCACGAGATACTCTGCAACGTTGAAGGATCCGCCGCCTCCTGCTGCAAAACCTCGTATTGTTGCATCGCCTAAATCCACTAAGCAGAATGTTCCATGAGCTACAGTCAGCATTCTCTTAACCGTAGCATTCGAGAAAGGTTCGCACGATTTCCAAAGAAGCGAAAACGATTTGTTTTCCTTCCCAGCATTGGAATAAAAACAAATCACACGGCGAATTGAATAGAATAGTCTCACAACCATTTCATTCAGAAACACCGGAATTGCTTGAGCCGTCTGGAATCGAATATCATAACCCTCTTTGAACATTTTCATTGAGAGTTCATTTATAGATTTATTAAACTCAGAGGCAGGGATATCCAATTTCCTTTTTATTGCGATAATATCATTGGTCCATGCCCATATTGGGGATGGTATGCCCATGCCTCGCCCTTTGCTCGTTGATGACCCAGAAACATCTGAAATAATATGTCCAAACCAATTCACAAAGCCGCAGAATAGTTTGGTTGGAATATTATGACCCTCAAGTTCAAAATTACTGTCGGAATTATTAAGGGTAATCAATTCTCCATCGGCGACAAAGCTTGACGTGTTTGAAAACTGATTAAGGATAGAAAAGAATAATCCTAATAGTGTTGGGTTGTGCCCTAACGACTTAAAATGATGGTTATCTGGTGTCAAGTTCAGCAGTTCCTTAAAAATATCACCGCCAACACTTTGATCGTAAGGAATTTTGAATTTCTTTTCAAGGAATCTTATTGTCGAAGATAAAGATGCTTCATCGCCTTTGTATCCACAAAGCTTTGCAAAATCTTTCGTCCTGTTTGCAAACCACTTGTCAGTAGCATCTCCCAACGGGGATTCTCCTGGATTACCGACGAGAAATATATCAATTATTCCGCAAAGCGCTCCAGAACTTGCTGCGAGTATGTAGTCGAGTTTATCGCAGCAGGGCGTTAGTGATTTTACAGTTTCCGATGTTTCTTCAATCCGTTTATCCAACTCTTCTAATTCAGCATTTGCATCAATCAGGGCGCCGGAAATGGTAGACGGAAAACAAAACCTCTCATCATCAATATTCATTTCGAGTAAGATTGATTTTTTCTTTTCCATAAGGCTCACCACCAGTAGACTGAATTTATTGACATTCTCTAATAGCCTTTTATAGTCTGTCCGCAGCGCTACACACCATTTTTCTATATTGATCTCGCACTTCTTCCGGTTCCTTGATTTTGACTTTGCCACCAAATCCGAATACCCAGCTAAAGAAAACATGATTTACTGCCACATTCACCTCAAGCTTGAAAGAGGCCATGTCGTATGCGTAGGTCTGTGCATTGGTTCCGATCTTATCGATGATTGCATCCATAACGCTGTTGTCACAAATAAGTTTCACATCGCAGCGCTCGCTGTTATACATGTGGAGCATCCCATTTGTATAATCGGCAATGTCAAAGCCATCCGGCATTGGAAGTGCATCTTCATTCAGGATGTGTGGTACCTTGGCAACACGGTCTATTCTGAAATTGCCTATGTCGTTATGCTTTTCACTGAGGCCCACCATATAATAGTAGTCTCCATTCCAGACAAGGGCATATGGCGAAAACTTATAGGACATTCCATCGTGCTTTAGCCTTTGCTCTTTTTTTACATCGTACTGGAAATACTGGAAAGCAATCTTTTTTCTTTCGTTGATCGCTTGGTTGACCGCATCGATGATGAAATATATCCGCTCGTTTTCCTGCTTGATGCGACCTTCTGACCAAAGGTTCCGCTTCAAAGACGGAATGCTTGACGGAGCACCAAGCGCAGCAATCTTCTCAATTAATTCGTCGCTTTTCTTCTTCGTTATGAATTTGGACGAGGCTACTGCATCAACGAGCATTTTAAGCTCCGGTAGGGAGAACATTCTGGCATAATCATTCAGGTAATACTTCTTGGGCTTGGATTCGATCACCTCAATCTCCATCCCGGATTTTATCAAGAGATCAATATCGGAAGGAATCGTTGTCCGATGCGTAGTTATTCCGTGCTTTTCCTCAAGGAGCCGCATCATCTCAGCATTTGTAAGCGGATGCGCTTCGTCAGTGTTCTGAAGCATTTTTTCTATGTAGAGAAGTCTTAATTTACTATCATTATCCATTATTTTTACCTCTTCAAGGGATCACTTTATTCCGTATATAGATTAAAAAGCATAACCTGAATCCTGACTAGTTGCCCAGGGTTTGTCCTTGATAAAAGCTGACATTCAAATTCGTTTTTATCAACAGAGGATACTCTTTTCATGCCATCTATTGTCTTAAGTGCATTTTCAGCATTTTCAAGGACTTTTAGAAAATCTTTTCTTCTCACGAAATAAATCAACGCGGTCTTGCAATCCCTCCATGTTAGATAACTATCTAACTGAAATACTGCACTCGAAACCTCTTTTTGTCCCGTCCACATTTTACATTCAGCAACGAAAGCAGCTCTGTTCTCTCGTTCAATGCAAATATCTGTTTTTCCAGCATTTCTGAATGTTTCGCCTGTAGCATCACCTTTGTATGTGGCGTTCAACGCCGCCAGCAAAGTGTTTCTCAAATCCTCCTCATGTAATGATTTATATGAAGAGGGAGTTCTCTCGTATGTTGAAGCAGTATGTTTTAGCGTAGATAGAACATCTTTGTAATCTTTATCGGTAATTCCATAATAATTCTCCGCCTCATATTTATGTGATATCGGCACAATACTCCGTGTAAGAGGTATATGCCGTTCGGCATAGTTCTTTTTTTCAACAGGGACTTCAAACATCTGCGCAATAGAATAATAAGATTCTACTTTCTTTTTCTTCTCAGTCAGTTGTGTCAATGCTTGACTCTTTAAGGACTGATTAAAACTATTTACATCACTATTTGCGTATGAAATGCCGTCCTTGATTTCTTTTATTGAGCGTTCCAAGCCTGAAAGTAATTTCTCCTTTGCGTCTGGCTGTTCCATCTCATTAAGCGTTTTTTCTATCGTAATTGATATATTGTCCTTCTGAACGGAAATCTCCGGATAGCCGCCAAGAGAAAATGTTGAAGCTCTACACTTAAATAGCTCTTTTTCGCCATGATACGGATAAGAAAAAGTTGCCCTTACCCCGTCAATTTCAACATATTCTTTCCCATAATAATCTCTTAAAAATGGATCAACATATCTTTGAATTTTCCCTTGCCTTATTGACCGTTTAGAAAAATCCTCTTCCAAGATAGAAACAGGTGCTATGTAAAACTCTTGGTAGATATTTTCTGCTAATATCGCAAGTTCATTTCCCATAATCTCTTCATTTGTTAACGAGTCGATCTTTTTGTGGACTTTTGACCATTGGTTTGCAATAACTTGACTTAAATCGTAATCAGAAAACGGTTTCATCTTATTTAACTCCATGCGCCTTATATACTGCGTTCCTGCGCTGTTGTAGAAGAAAATATTGAAAATCAGCGGAAACTGCTCCAAATCTGTAGTGGATGCAGTCGGCAACAAATCCTTTGTTATTTTTCGGGTTCCAAAATACCGAGGCATCCTTCTGTTATGTTGATTTTTCTTTTCAAGTGCTTTTCGAGAGCAGCACGAATTGACAGATTATCGAAATCGGCATAGAATTGATTGTCGGCAAAATTTACTTTTGCATCATTCCATGTCAATATCAACAATGCGCCAAGAGATAATGTCTGAATACTTTGGTCGAGTACATTTTTTATGTCTTTGACAACTTGAAAGTATCCTTGACGCTTGTTGGGAAATGATAAACAGACGACCAAAGCAGTATTATCCTTTTTATTCAACCCGTAATGTGTTTGTAGTGTGGCAATATCATCAAGAATTCCTCGAGAAGCCTCCAATGTATCTTTGCCAAATTCAATTTCAACAGCGCCTTTGCTGTATTCATTAGAATATACTGCGTCCATTCTGGTATACACATCGCCAGCTCTACTGGTAGCGCAGTTATATCCTAAAGCAATCAACAAATTTCTTATTAGTATATTGCAAGCAGATGATCTGCCATCAAATCCAGAAACCGCAGTATAGATATTGTCCATATCTATATCATCCTCTTCCCGGAAATGATGTTTCCATTCAATTTTACTGATTTCCTTAAGAGATTTATCCTGGGCTTGTATTCTGTCAGGAGTAATTGTGAGTCTTGCGAGGGTCTCTTTTTCAGAAATGATTACAGCATCGTATTTTTCATCAAAATAAAGCGCTCCTACGGGACATCTTACAGCACATATCCCACATTCGATACATTTGTTATAGTCGATAAGTGGTCTAACGGATTCATCATCCCACGCAATAGCGTCCGTTGGGCAAACCGAATCATTTGGTTCTGCAGGAAAACTATCTATGTCATTGCACAAGAACTCTTTTTCAAAATATTTCATGCATTTTGGTTCAACGCAACCAATGCATGTTGACCACCAACGTTTTCCGTTAAGCTCAAACACTGCAGGGTGATAATAATCCTGATGAATCAACTCAGGGATTTTGTCCAGCAGAGCCATTTTGGTTCTTTTATCCAACCTATCTAATAGTTGCATCTGCATATCCCTCCAATTCAAATAGCCTTTTAAGATCAAATGATTTATTATCTTCAATAATCGAAACCGCTATTGTAATAAGTGTCTTTAAGTCAATTACTCCGATACGGAAACCATACACTTCTTTAATATCCTTTATTAATCGCGTTACCTCTGCACGATCATTAGGAAGGTAATATCCCACAGCAAGAGAAGCTGTGTCGGGAGTAGTAATATGTGTTTTTCTCGAAAGAAGAATGACTTTATTTTCCAAGGCTTGGCGAATTGCTTTCATGGACAAATGATGCTCTTCCGTAGGAGACTTAATCTCAATCGGAATGCTATTTGTCTCATGTACAACTATTGCATCCCATCTTGCGCCATTATCACCGGGTCTAGATGCTTGACAGTCTAATCCCATAACCCTAAATAGCATTGCAATAAAAGGATAAAATGAAGTTTGAGTCGCAGTAATTCTACTTTCAAAAATTCTCTGAACAACTTTATCGTTTGTATGAACAACTCGCTTTATCTCGGAAATCTCATCTCTGAAATCTTTTATTTCGGCATCTTCTGAATTAACACTTTGCGCTGGCACTGATAATGGAAGCTGATTGATTAGAGGATCCGTGCGTTCAATCTCAGGCAACACTGCCGATGTTTTTACTTTTGCCCCTGCTTTTCTTACTATACCAAGCGCAGCTTCAACTTCTGTACATTTTAGTGTCTGATACGGAGAGAACAGTATTTCTTTACCATTGAGTATCTCTCTGCATAAATTCGTATCTTCTTTGATTTGTTCTGCTACTGGAGATACATCATATCCAGAGCGCTTTAACATCGCAAAAACACCGAGCCTGATAAGCGCATCTTTCTCCTCTCTTGAACATTTACGGTACTCATCAAGACGAATATCCTTCATGCTTTTTAGGCTGTTTGCTACCTCCATCCCATGTATTGTAATTCTCAGACATTCTAAAGATTTGGGAGCATAAAGATCACTCCGACGCTCAGCCTCAACCCAGCCACATGTTTTCATAAAAGCAATAGGTAATCTTGTGGAATTATCGGGCAATGTCTTTTTTACGCCAAGTTCATCACATAATGCAGAATATGCGGCAGTTAATCTACGATAACTTCCTCTCAGTTTTTTTAACGCAGCGATCATATCGCTGTATTGTTTGCTGTCAAGGTCATCTATACACATCGGGCCCAAGCAAAGCTCATGCTTATAAATCACATTATTAAGGTCCATCATGGTGAATAGTGCAGTTTTGAAAAAACGCACTTTCTCTGTATATTTTACGCCCATGATTTCTTGAGGATTGTTGATTCCTAAAACACATTGTTCATAGATTGGAAGGACATTTTCTGTAACCGCCGCGTGCTCTCCTATATATGTAAATACCAATGGATATGAACTTTCACCTTTAGATGCAATCCACCCTAAAAGCCTGAAAACTTCCGCATACATCTTGGCGTTCATTAATGTAGAATTGCGACTCGTGTCATCGGTGTCGCTCAAAGACAACGCCGCATCACCCGCATAGCCATACGCTGTCATAAGATAACATCGAGTAATTGTTTGAGCCATCTCATTCAAACCAAATGATTCGGCATCTTTATATTCTTTATACAGCTCTCTAAACACTTGGATTTGAGTAGTGTATTGAGTACCGGGATTTCTAAATCTAATCATTAGATGGCCTCCAAATATTATGATTAGTCTGTATCTTCTCGATCCTTTCTTGTGCGATATTATGCCATCTTTCTTCAAGTTCAACTCCGAGCCATTTAATATCATGGCCTGCGAGGTTCATCTTTTCGCAACATGCGCCCAATGTTCCAGAACCATGGAAGGGGTCAAAAATACTTCCGCAATATTTCCCGTCTTTCATAGGGCAGAAAGCCTTAATTAATTCAAAAATCAGAGATTCCGGTTTCTGTGTTGGATGAGGTGTCTTTTCTCCCGCAAATCTCTTTCCTGCTAAGGTTGGGAAGTCCCAAACATCACCTCGCATTGCGCCCTTATCATTGGGAACCCAAATTTTTTCTGTTCCATCAGCTGCATGATATTTTACAGGAGATTTTAACCGCTCTGTACTCTTATAAGGTATCCGCAATTCATCACAGTTATATACCCATTTTTTCTTATCATTAGAAAACCATAAAAATGGCTCATAGTGAGTTGCCGGTTCTTTGGTTGACCGGGAAAAACCATTTTCATAATGCCAGATATTCATCCTCCTATAAAACAATCCTGCATTATACATGGCAACCTGAACATAACAAATATAATTATGGATACCAAACCAAATGATGCTTCCTGTAGGAGTTAATACCTGTTTGAGCTTTTTTATTCTTTCGTTTGTGATATTTATGAAATCGTCCAGTGGCAAGCAGTCGCTATTATTTCCAAAGTCCTTATTGATGTTATATGGTGGGTCAGTTAATATCAAATCAAATTTCTGACCATTCTCTATAAGCTGATCAACAATGACATCGGAGTCACCGCATATATTACCAAACAAGTAGATCTCGTTGTTCATTTCTTTTCCTTCTTAAAAATCAAAATGTACTGGTGATGGATATTTTCTACGTAGGCAAATGGATACCCGTAGGGCAATAAGCTCTTATGATTCTGCAACAATATTTTCGTTCCTTGCAGCCGAAGAACTCCGCCCTCTGGAATAGTTGCCTTGTTCAGTTTCTGAATTAAGTCACTATGAAAGCTAATATATTCGGACTTATCACGGAAATCCGATACCACAAGAGCCATATACTTGCCATATTTAAGAGTCCTTGCACATTGCAAAAAGACTTTGTTTACAAGTATATCTAAAAACTCCTCATAGTTATCTATATTGCCGAGATCTTTGTCGCTTTCAGAATACTTTGTTTCAAGGTTATTCGCCACACGATTCTTTTTTACTTTCTGATCCTGTTTATTCAGGATTCCCCAATAAGGAGGACTGGTAACTGCAAAATCGAAACTTGATGTTTCCAGTTTTAGTAATTCCTCGCTAGAATCGCCGTTAATAAACTTGTGGTGTGTACTTGCTCCAGCACCAACTTCAGTTTCAAGGCGTTGTATTGAGAGTTTATGCCAGCGTTCAGATAATTCGATACTTGTACAAATACGACCATTGACTTCGCAAGCTTTTGCTGTTGAACCTACCCCTCCAAAAGGATCGAGCACGCGCATCCCTTGTTTTGTAAAGAAACGAACTAGATGCCCAATGTCCTGGAATGAGTAGGGTGCCGGATGTAATTTTTCAATTTGAGCCTCAGAACTATTTGCGCCAAGCCCTTTTTGGTAAAAGAAGCTCTTCGTCTCCGGCAGCCAATCTTTTCCTGTAAGATCATTTAGAGTATTCCTTGGATCGACTACCCCCCGAAGCAACTCGTTGTATGTATCTGTTTTCATAAATGCTTCCAACTGATCAACTTCATAGTACTTTTTCCCAGAAACAATCTGCGGGGTGATAGCACCCGATTCGACTATTTTTTCAAATGAATGGCGAGACAAATCAAGCATATCCATTGCCTTGCTTCCACTAACTAATGAATCCGAAATCGTTGTTTTTTTCCCCATAGTCTCTGCCTCCGCTGTAATCTCGTCAAAAAGGTTAACCTGCAGTTGTCCTTTATCCATATATCTTTACTCCATGCAGGTGAATGTTAATCTTCGTAAACTTCCATAATATCGCCTATATCGCAATGGAATATTTTGCATAGGCGAAGCATTGTCTCCATAGAAACAAGCCTGTCGTTATTGAGCTTTGTCATCGTGTATTGGCTGATTTGAGCTGCTTGAGCAAGCTCGCTTTTCTTCATCTTATTTACTTTCATCAGTTTCCAGAGCTTATCATACGATACTGTCATCGAACTTCCTCCATCTCAAAAGTGCTATCCTTTAGCGTACCGCAAATAAATGCAAAACCACATAATACATTATATCTGAACTATTCAAAAATATCAAGGTATATTGGCGATTTCCCTCGAGCAATTTGATATAATGTCGTTTTTCGCCGACAAAATAAGATGTGATATTGAGTTCGACAAGGGGTCGATGTCAAAGGGCTCATATGTAATCAAAAGGCGGTGCCAACAGCATCGCCTCTTGATTATATCTATTCCGCCATATTGATGACCTGCAGGCCGCTACGGCGGGCATAGTTCACGGTATAGGCCGTGCCGCCGGTGGGTTTCGTCAGATAGCAAATGCAGACGCTGCTGTTATCCACAAGATGCCGATTGCGTTTTTGCATACAGCCCCGAAAATAGTGCTCCGAGGTATAAGTCACCTTATCTGCGCAGCGCTTGATCTCTTCGTAAGTGTCGATATTCTCTTGCGGCCAGCCTCGAGTCTGGTTAAGGCACGGCAGCACAAGGATCAGCCGGATCTGCGGATAACGCTCCCGCAGGCGGAGGACCGCCTGCGCTGCCAGAGTATCAAACCCCAAGGCACCACCTGCGCCAAAATAGCGATAGCCCTGCTCAATCAGCGTGACCAAAGTATCCTCCAAGTGCTTGGAGATTTCGGGCAGATTATCTGCCGGCAATTCCCGATGTCCGGTGAAACAAGCCGTTCTGGATTTCATGTCTATCATCTGATAACCACCACCCGTCAATATAATAACATCCACAAACCGTCACCGCAACGTAATTGCAGCCTGTGAGCAAATATTATTTCTGTATTTATAGGCTACAATATAATAAAGGGCGGTGAGTGGTTAATGACTGAGAAAGATTTCTCCTTACGTTTGGCAAAGCTCCGGGAGGAAAAGGGCGTTTCTGCCCGTGATATGAGCCTATCCATGGGACAAAATCCCGGTTATATCAACAACATTGAAAGCGGAAAATCCATGCCGTCACTTTCCGGGATATTTTACATTTGCGAATATCTTGGGATAACGCCCAAAGACTTCTTTGATATAGATGCAGCCAGTCCGTCAAAAGCAAACGAGCTTTACTCTATCGCAAAAGGGCTGAGCAATGAGCAACTGGATAATTTGATCGCACTGGCGAAGGGCCTGCGAAAATGAAAAAAACACGGTGCCACCCGACGAAGGGTGACACCGTGTTCTGCTTAGTAGGCGACTACGCCATATCCGAGAATTTCATAATAGCCAACCGGGTACTGATTGACGCGGCAGCTATCGCCGGAGTTGCCCTCGATGGTGTAGACAACACCGTTTTCGACCTTCTGGACGATACCGACATGGTCGGACTGACCGTCCTGCAGGCCGGAGCTGCCTTTGTTGTCCCAATCGAAGAAGACGATCATGCCGGGCGAGGGCTCCATGGAGTTATCCGCCCACTGCCCACGCTCCCGGAACCATTGGACACCGTTGACACAGCCTGCGAACTTCGGAATGACACCGGTGTCGATATAGCCGCATTCGTTCGCACACCAGCTGACGAAGCAGGCGCACCACTCCACGCGGCTGCCGAAGCCGTACCATGACCAATAGGGCTCTCCGCCCACATTGCCCACCTGCGACAGCGCCACGGCAACGATTTGGTCATCCACTCCATAGATTCCGTAAAGCACCGTCGCCCACATGCTGCTGTCCTGCGCAAGCAGTTCTGCAAGCTGCTGCTTTTGATCCTCATTGAAACCGTACTGCGCAGCCATCTCATCCGCCGTCTTGTGGCTGACAGTAATGGTTCAGGATTTCGTCGGGCGGCTGGGAAAGCAGCCACTCCCGATACTTCTCCTGTTCTGCGAACACCTTCTTATATAACGCGGTGTTCAGTTCTTCGTTTGCCATTTTGCTTCCTCCTTCATTTATGTTTTTGGGATAACACGCTCTATAGAAACAGCCGCTTGATTTCGCACTGAAACCAAGCGGCTGTGTATAGAATATTTGTTTTTGGAACGAAATCAGATCATCCACACGGGGACAATGTATGTGCTGCTGTCGATTGCGCTTAATGTCTCCCGAAGGCAGATGATCGCGCCTGTCCCTCTCGGTACGGAGGCCTTATCCAGCAGCTTGAAAGCGCCCATAATTTGTGTGGGTGGGTTGATGCTTTTTTTGATCTCGATGGGATGCAGCTGACCGTCGCTCTCCATAATCAAGTCGATCTCGTTGCTGTTCTTGTCCCGGTAATAATGCAGCAGACAGTCCTGCGCGCTGTTGCTGTAGGTTTTTATAATTTCCGACACAACATAGTTTTCTAAAATTGCTCCGTTTATCGCACCGTTCATCAGAATTTCGGGGCTTGAGTACCGGGTCAGATAGGAGACCAGCCCTGTATCGAAGAAATACATCTTCGGCGTTTTGATCGTCCGCTTCAGAAGGTTGTTGGAGTAGGGGTGCAGGAAGAACACGATCCCCGATTTTTCAAGCTCCTTCATCCAGCGCTTTGCGGTATCGTCACTGACGCCCACATCTCCGGCGATGTCATGCAGGTTCAGCATCTGGCCGCTTCTGCAGGCGGCAGCGCGAATGAAGTCGGCAAACATCACCTTATCCACACCGGGAATATCGGTGGTCACATCTCGGTCGATATAGGTCTGAATATAGCTGCTGTAAAACACATCCCGGTCTTTATACTTGCCGCTTCTGTGACCAGGGAGTGCGCCGTCCCAAATCCTTTGATAGATCTCATTCGGTGTGGCTGGGGAAAGCAACGCCTTGCGCTTCTGCAATTCGTCAAGCTCCAACGAAAAGGGTGAAACCTCCATTGCACCGCAAAGCTCCGACTGTGACAGTGCAGACATGTGAAGAATTGCGGTTCGTCCGGCCAGCGACTCCTGTGCCAGCTCCATCAGGCGATACGCCTGAGAACCGGTCAGCCAGTAGGAGCCGGGGGCAGCGCCGTTATCCACGGCAATCTTGATATATGAAAACAGCTCCGGTGCATACTGGACCTCATCGATGAGAACCGGTGCAGGGTGCAGCTTCAAGAACATTGCAGGATCGGTTTTGGCAAGTCTGCGCTCCTCCAGATCGTCCAGCGAAACCTCGGCTCGTGCCGTCCCCTCCATCAGATGCCGCAGCATGGTGGATTTTCCGACCTGACGCGGGCCGGTCAGCAGCACACAAGCATACTCCTCGCTTACCGCTATAAACTTCTTTTCAAGCTGTCTCTCAATATACATTGCTCCGCCTCCTTTAGGCTAAAATACGATGCACCTTTATTATAGCCTAAGTGAGAGGAAAAATCAATAGATTTTAGGCTAAAATACGATGCACTTGTATTTTAGCCTATATGGGCAGCAATTATGCGTGTCTGCACAGGCTTTCACCATTCATGTAAAAGTCGCCCGATTTCAAATCAGGCGACTGAGCAGACGGCACTTGTTATTCCCCCCATCAAAGAGCGTCGGGATTTTCTTCATGGTACCTTGCATCTCCTTCTATAATCTCATCCAGCGTTCTTGGCGTGTAATCCATATACGGCATCATGCAACCGACATTGATGAAGTTACCGTTCGGCGTGCCGTAACCGGTGGAATTTGCCTTTACCTCACGGCGCAGCTTTGCGATATACTCATATTCAATCGTCTGATGGACATGCCCGTAGAGCATGAACGCTGTCGAAGCGAAGCTGGCACGGAAGAAAGGAATCGGATAATGACACATCACAACATGCTTGCCGCTGTCCTTGATTTCCTTCAAGTCCGTAATTTCTTGGAACATACGCTTTGTGGAAGCGCTGAATTGCTTGGGATCGTGATTGCCCCGTATCAGCACCTTGTTGCCGCCAAGCGAACCAACAATAGACGGCCACTCGCTTTCCTTTGCCCAGATGAAATCGCCAAGAATGTATACCGTGTCATCGCTGCGTACTCTGGCGTTCCAGTTTTCTATGAGCTTGTTATTCATCTCATTGACATCCGCAAATGGCCTGTTATCAAACCGCAGAATATTTTCATGCCCGATATGCAAATCAGAAATATAGTAATTCATTGCGTTCCTTTCTGTTGTGTCTTTGAATGCCATAAAAAGCCTCCGTATTCTTGCGATGGCCACAATAATACGGAGGCTTCATTGTTCTTTCAGATATGCAATATGGTTAGTTATTCATCTTCATCATCGTCGTTTGGCCAAGATGAGATCATGTGAATATCACCGGTATCCATATCCATTGCCATATTGTTACCCATTCTCATCATAAGGTCACCGTCAGAATCCATTGCCATATTATCTGAAATCGAAAAAGCAAAATCTCCGTCTTCAAAGTCAAAAAAATGTTTTCCCATCAGAATATCTCCTTATCTGAAGTATTTGTAATAGATTTCGTTGACCGCTTCAACATATACGATAAAAGAAGGATGTGTGTTGTCTTGGCGAGAAAGATACATGCTCTTCAACTCAACATACCTATCTCTGGCCTCTTGCCATAGTCCCTCTGCTTTTATTGCATCGGCTTTTTCCTTTACATCGTGAGATTTTGGGACTTCATTCCATGTGTATTGATCGTAGCCAACACAGAAAGCGTTTTTATTATGAATGAGTCTCATATAATCTCCGTTGCGATTTTTAGTTAGAATTGCAACATCGAAGCTGAATTCAACATTTGGCGAATCATTGAAATGTAAAAGCGTGGTTAAGCAGGATCTTGAATCCATAGCATCCGAAAAGAAATTCTTTCTCTCAGCCTTATTAAGCGCATTCCGAACTGTATTTTTCAGTAGCCGTAAGTCTTTCCAATATCTTTCGTCCGCTTTTATGACAACGAGGTTGTAGTCAAGATCGTAAGGTCCATTTCCATTCCTTGTTATCAAGTTTTTTGCACCGCTTCCGACAAGCGAAAACTGAGCAATAATATTCTTGCTCTTTAGTATCTCACAAGTCTTAGTCAGAACGGAGGCGCAATCGGAACGATATCGCTTCGATTCGGATTCACAAACAATTTCATAGGCCATAGCATTCTCCTTTTTCTCCCACGCCGCCCATTTATGATCTAGCATAAATCATATCATTATACTCCTGATTATATAGTTGTCAAGATAGAAGTTCAATTTTTTACAACAAATCTCGAAAAGTCTCGAGCATTCTTGGGAGAAGGCATGAAATTCCTCTACCTCATTTCATCACCTTGATAATCAGCTCGTTCACATCCTCTGTCGGTTTTCCGGCAGAAAGAAGCTTGTTGCGAAAAGCAAGAAGCGCTCCCCGCAACAGCCGCGCCTCGTCAGGGGACAGCTCAACCATTCGTGTCTCTGCTTTACGGCGGAACATTTGCAGCACCTCCATTCCTCTCTGCCTCCATTGTATCCGCAGATGCTCATCATGGCAAATGTGCAAATGAAAATCTTCCGAAAAGCGAATACGGCAGCCTATTGAAAGGCTGCCGTAGATCGACAAATGCGAATTTTCAAATTAGTCTTTGCAAATAACCTTTGAACCTTCACCATCAATTAC